>Ga0076089_138_pt1 | contig 1710 bp, 2 predicted proteins | sample RifGroC1_FD_68228 | JGI IMG/M metagenome (GOLD analysis project Ga0076089, IMG submission 68228) | Parcubacteria bacterium GW2011_GWC1_43_11 | reverse complement strand
TTTTAAAAAAAAGAAAAACCATCTCATTCTTATGAACTCGATGGCGGGTTTTGATTGGGTTTTGGGGAGAACAGAATAGTAAGGAAAATAGCAATCGCGCCCGTATAGATAAACAGTAGAATAAAGATGGAGATCGCAAATCTAGATTCAAAAAACGCGACTGTAGTTTTAACATCAAACCCAAAACCTATGCCCCCTACAAAGATAAATAAAAATATCATTCCGCCAAAAAACATAGCGGCCCAACAAGCAAAAAGGTATCTAACTTCAACATACTTTAGCATTAGAGAGCTCCTTTTGTGAAAAGAACTAGAACTCCATTCAAATTGGCTTTATAGTAACAAATCTTAACAATCTTGTCAAGATTGAATGTTTATGCTATTATTATATTACCTTCCTAAAGAAGGTATTGATCTTAAGATTTTATAAGGAAATGGACGATTGCCCCTGCTCGATATTTCGAAATTTCGAGTGGGAGAGGAAAGTCCGGACACCACCCCGCAGTTGCGGGGGAAAAGCGTACGGGTTAACGACCCGCCGCGGAATAAATAACGCGAGAGGTGCGAACAGAGACGCCGAAATCCGAAAGGATTGAGGCGCCCAACACATAACTTGTTATGTGTTGGGCGAGTTTCTATAGTAATACGGAAAGTGAAACGGCTAAATCCTTACTGGGGTGCAACCTCGTTATGAGGGCTAGAGCCATTCAGCAATGAACGGCCCAGAGAGATAATCGTCGTCCGCCAGAAATGGCGAGATACAGAATCCGGCTTATAGTTTCCTTTATGAGATCAATTAGAAACGTCGCTTCCTAGGAAGCGACGTTTCATTTTAGCGCAATTTAAGTTATATTAAAAAAACAATGTTAGCAATATTAACCAGGTTTATCAACCAAAAATCTAATAAAATTTCTTCGGCTGCTATGATAGTTGCCTTTTTCGGCTTGATCAGCCGTCTTTTTGGTTTGTGGCGCGACCGGCTTTTGGCGGGGCAATTCGGCGCCGGACAGGAGCTTGATATTTATTACGCCGCTTTCCGAATTCCGGATTTAGTTTATAATTTACTGATCATTGGAGCTGTTTCTTCCGTATTTATTCCGGTTTTTCATGAATATCTGACCAAGAATAGGGAAGATGCGTGGAAATTTGCCGGCAATACATTGAATATATTATTTATAACTCTTATCGCGCTTTCGGCAATTTTAATTTTTTTAGCTCCAATTTTGGTTTACCTGGTAGCGCCGGGGTTTGACGCGGCGGCAAGAAATTTAACCGTTAACATAAGCCGGATTCTTTTACTTAGCCCATTGCTTATGGGGATTTCGGCGATGGCCGCTGCTTTGCTGCAGGCGTTTTCAAGATTTCTGATTACGTCGCTTGCTCCCATTTTTTATAACATCGGAATTATTTCGGGCATCATATTTTTGGTTCCGCGCTTCGGAATTTGGGGGCTGGCTTATGGCGTTATCTTAGGCGCCTTGTTTCATTTTTTAATACAAGTTCCGGCGCTGTTTGGCATCGGATTTAAATTTTCTTTTGGTTTTAATTTCAAAGAGGTGGGAATCATAAAAATCATAAAGCTTTGGTTTCCGAGAACGCTTGGTTTATTCGCTTTTCAAATTAACGACGTCATCATGACCGCGATCGCGTCGCTTCTCTCGAGCGGCAGTATTACAATATATAATTTTGCCGATAATTTGCGCTGGGTTCC
>Ga0076089_130_pt1 | contig 6768 bp, 10 predicted proteins | sample RifGroC1_FD_68228 | JGI IMG/M metagenome (GOLD analysis project Ga0076089, IMG submission 68228) | Parcubacteria bacterium GW2011_GWC1_43_11 | reverse complement strand
CCCCTTGTGAATCACCGGTATGTACGCGATTGCCGCTTTCATAATCTATGCCGCCTAAAAATTCGTTGATGACCAGTTTAATTTTATCACCCAACTGCTCCATTCCGCCAATCATGAGCCGGCGGAGTTTCGCCGTTGTCGTGGTTGCCGCCTTTGCCGGGAGAACTTTCACGTCGCCGCAGTATTTCAGGAGATTTCTTCTGTCTTCGTCGCCGAAATCTTCAGTCGTCTCCGACATTATAAGCACGTCGGGCTTCACAAGCTTTATAAGCTTGTACTGATGGTCGTTGTCGTTACGGACAGTCAGTATGTCCACCGACTTCAGGCCCGAGAGTATTTCCACCCTGTCTTCCAGTTTGTCGAACGGCCGATTCGGGCCTTTACGCTTTCTGGTCAGCTCGTCGGTATCGACGCCGACAATCAAAATGTCGCCGTGGCTTTTTGCTTCCTCGAGATACCGCTTGTGGCCCACATGAAAAAGGTCGTACACTCCCTGCGTAAGAACGATTCTGTAACCGGCGTCCTTCAGAATTTTCACCACCGCCGTCAAGTTTGAGTAATCGGGAATATAACGCTCCTTAAATCCCAAGGCCCCGCTTACGATGTGCTTTACGGTGGCGGAATTGTTGTTGGCCGGAGACATATGACTTGATTATACCAAGACGGGCATCACTCTACGGTGATGCCCATATTTTTGGCCGTGCCTTCTATTATTTTCTCGGCGGCTTCGATGGAGTTCGCGTTCAGGTCTTCCATCTTCCGCTCGGCGATTTCCCGGACTTGCGCCCGCGTCACCTTGCCGACTTTGGTTTTATGCGGTTCGGCCGAACCCTTCTCGATGCCGGCCGCTTTTTTCAAAAGCGACGAGGCCGGCGGGGTTTTCAGTTTGAAATCGAAGCTCCGGTCTTGGTAAATCGTGATTTCCGCCGGAACTATGTCGCCGGCCATGCCTTTCGTCGCTTCGTTGAACTGCTGGCAGAAAAGGCCGATGTTGATGCCGTGCGGACCAAGCGACGAACCGATTGGCGGAGCGGGATTGGCCTCGCCGGCCGGAATTTCAAGTTTTAATTTTGCTTTTATTGGCTTTGCCATATTTTAAATTCTCTGCACCTGGAGCGTATCCAGCTCCACCAGTGTATCACGGCCGAAAACCGGGACAAGCACCTTTATCTTCCCCCGCTCGTGGTCGATTTCGGCCACTTTCCCGTCGTGGTCTTTGAAAGGACCGTCGACAATTTTCACGACTTCGTTGACCTTCAGGTCGATTTTGAAAGTCGGCTCTTTCTCGCCCATTCGCTTCATCAGGTCGTCAACTTCTTCTTTCGAAAGCGGGGTGGGCTTGGCAGATGACGCGCCCACAAAACCGGTTACCCGGGGCGTGTTTCTCACCACGTACCAGGAATCGTTGTCCAAAATCATATCAACCAGCACGTAGCCCGGATAAATTTTTTCCTTGCTTATCTGGCGCCTGCCGCTTCTCACTTTGATTTTCGTTTCCTTGGGAACGACGACGTTGAAAATCTTGTCGGTCATCGCGAGCGATTCTATCCGTTGCTTGAGGTAGCGCGAAACGGCGTCTTCATAGCCGGCGTAAGTGTGAACGGCGTACCAGTTGCGGTTTGTTTTCGTTGTTTGTTCCGTCATGTTTAAATTATCAATCCTTCCAATAGTTGAAGGAAGATGAAATCCAGAAGACCGAGGAAAATCGCGACCACAATCGAAAACCCGATTACGAAAAGAGTGTAGCGGGTCGTCTCCTGCCGGCTCGGCCAGTTTACACGTTTCAGTTCCCGGCGCGATTCCTCGAGAAATAATTTTATTTTGCTTAACATAAACCTTGAAGTTTTATACCAAATTATGACCTATAAATCAAGTAAACAGCATTCTTTCGCTTGACGGCAACTCTCGGAGCTCCGACGGCTTGGTCTCTCCGACCGCGGTCGGAGAGCGTCGGAGCGAGAGCGTAGCGGTGCTCCGAGCCGCAGGAGCGAGGAGACACCCGGTGACGGAAAGTGAAAGAATGCTGTTTTATCAGGTGTCAAGATTTTTAACCAAGGTCGCGTGCGACTGGATGAAGTTTTTCCTCGGCTCGACCTCGGCTCCCATCAAGATGTCGAAAAGTTTGTCCGCCTCTTCGGCGTCCTCTATGTTCACCTGTTTCAAGGTCCGCACAGCCGGATTCATTGTCGTTTCCCACAATTGAGTCGGATTCATCTCACCAAGACCCTTGTAACGCTGAATGCCGACGCCCTCGCCCAAAGCCAAAAGAGTTTTATCTTTCTCCTTGTCGCTGTAAACGTAACTTACGCTCTTGCCTTTCTGAATCCTGAAGAGAGGAGGCTTCGCGATGAAAAGATGGCCGTTTTCTATAATCTGCACGAAGTAGCGGTAGAAAAGAGTGAGAAGCAGGGTCCGGATATGGGCGCCGTCGACATCGGCATCGGTCATGATGATTATCTTGTGGTAGCGGAGTTTCGCGATGTCGAAATTGTCGGAAATGGCGGTGCCGAGGGCGATAACGAGCGATTTGATTTCCTTGTTCAAAAGCATCTTATCGATTCTCGATTTCTCGACGTTCAGAATTTTACCCTTCAGGGGTAAAACCGCTTGGATGCGGCGGTCGCGGCCTTGTTTGCACGAACCGCCGGCCGAGTCGCCTTCTACGAGAAAAAGTTCGGATTCGGAAGCGTTCCGGGAAGAACAATCGGCAAGCTTGCCGGGAAGCGTTAATCCTTCCAGAACCCCTTTCCGGAGAACCGTGTCTTTGGCCGCTTTCGCCGCCATTCTTGCCTTTGCGGCAAGAAGATTTTTCTCGATCATTTTCCGGCCGTCCGAAGCGTGCCGTTCCAAAAATTCCTTGAGCGCTTCGGCGACGACAGCCTCAACCGCCGTTCTTGCCTCCGTGTTGCCGAGCCTGGCTTTGGTCTGGCCCTCGAATTGCAGTTTGCTCTGGACAATTTTTACCGAAATCGTGGCAATGAGCCCTTCCCGAACGTCATCGCCGGTGAAATTTTCTTCCGATTCCTTTATGTACCCCTCGGCGCGGGCAAAATCGTTCAAAGTCCGGGTCAAGGCCGAACGGAAACCGGTAAGATGCATGCCGCCGTCGGCGGTATAAATATTGTTCGCGAAGCTCATCTCCTGGGACTCGACGTCGTCGACATAGAGAAAGGCCGTTTCCACTTCGACGTTCTCGTAACTGCGGTGGATGTAGAAAAGATTGTCCTGAATCGGCGTCGCGTTGCCTATCAAGTGCCTCACGTACGAACTCAAACCTCCGTCGAAATAGAAACCGTAATAAACCGGGGCTTCTCCCCGCTCGTCCACGAGCTCCATCCTCACGCCTTTCGTAAGGTAGGCCTGCTGGCGGAAGTGACTCAGGATTTTATGGGAATCGTATTCGATTTTCTGGAATATCTCCGGGTCGGCATCAAAAATGACTTTCGTTCCGGACCCCGTGCAGGAATTTTCTTTTTTGACTTTGGTTTTCGGCTTGCCGTATTGGTATTCCTGGGAATAAAGATGGCCGTCGCGGCAAACTTCAACCCGCATCCATTTCGAAAGGGCGTTCACTACGCTCACGCCCACGCCGTGCAAACCGCCAGCGACTTTGTACGAATCGCCGCCGAACTTGCCGCCGGCATGCAAAGTGGTAAGCACAGTCTCCAGGGCCGACTTTTTCGTCTGCTTGTGAAGGTCGACCGGAATACCCCGGCCGTCGTCGGTGACCGCCACCCGGTTGTTTTTCAAAAGCTCAATCTTTATACGCTTGGCAAAGCCCGCCATCGCCTCGTCGATGGAGTTGTCCACGACTTCCCAAATGAGGTGGTGCAAGCCGTCAACGCCGGTCGAGCCGATATACATTCCGGGGCGCTTCCTTACCGGTTCCAACCCCTCCAAAACGTATATATCCTTGGCGGTATATGAGCTGTTTTTTTGTTCTTTTCTTGGTTCTTTTTCCGCTCCTTTTGACATATTTGGATTAAAAACGCCCGAGCTTTGGGCATTAGTATTATATCATACCGGAGAGGCAAAAACAAGCTTAAAAACAGCATTTTTGAGCGATTTTAGGGGTGTTTTTAGGCTGCTTTCCCCTTCTTTTTCCCTTTCTCTTCTTTTCTGCCTCTTATATCCGCTTCTTTGATGATTTTAAGCAGTTTTTTCATATCCTTATCAGGGTCCGCAAGCTCGTCCTCGTTAAACAATTCACGTTGTTCGTCGCCGGGCTGTTCCGGACCGGGCATTTTTTCTTTCATATTTTTTAACTATACCACAATTTTTTTCGACTAGTTACTTAATAAGCGACAAATCGCCGTTTATTATAAGACCTCCAACAACTTAAATTTCACAATTTTCACAATGGAGTTTGAGTCAACTTTATCGCCGTAATAATCGCGATAATGGGCGATGAGATTTTCCTGACTCTCGCTTTTAGTGCCTCTTTCCGCAAAATCCGCTTCCCCTATCTCGCCCAGCTTTTTCTCGCGCACCCCGATAATTTCGGCTTTGGCAAATTCTTCACCGGAGGCGGCGTTTATCAAAACCAGTTCGTCGCCGACCTGCAAGTTTTTTTCGTCAAAAAGCCGCCAGGTGATATCCTTCGAGCCATTTAGGATCTTGGATACGAGATGGTCTTTGAATTTTAGAGTCTTCATTCCTCCCATACTTTTCCAGCAAACATTTCTCTTATTTTGTGAGTCTAGTAAACCACTTCCTCTCCAGAACCTCGGCTAAATCGATTCCCTCGTTTTCGGCAAAAAGCAGAATAAAGGCGAAAACGTCGGCGAACTCTTCCCCGAATTTCTCCTTGATTTCTTCCTTGCTTTTCTCCTTTTGCCGGCCCCGGTCGGTGAGCATGAGGTAAGCCTGCAGGCACTCGCCCCATTCCTCGGTGCATTTGAAAGGAAAATAATCCCGGTCCACCCTTACGGCGGGGTGCCGCTTTTGGTAACTTTCCATCACCATTTTTACTTTTTCCGTAAATTCCTCTATTTGAGTTTTTCTGTCCTTTTCCATACCTTACTAATTCTACCAGTTACTCTGGTTTTCCGAATACTTAAATCTCAAAAACCTTAAATTGATACTCCGGGAGATACAGCGTTTCCAAATCGGATCTCAAATGATTGAGTTTATCTTTATTTTCCTCCAAGTAATGGCTGATTATTTTAATCGGGACAAGCCCGAGCCCCTCCGATACGCCTATCTTCTGGCTGTAAAAAGCGGACGTGAGGACGTTCGCCCCAGCCGAATCCCCGGCAACTATCTTGCCTTCGAATAATTCCCTTAGGTTCGGATATTTTTTCAAAGCATCTAAAAGCTTATCCGAGTGTCCCCCGCCCAAATATACGATGTCGGCCTCTCTGACTTGTTCCGGAAAGGAACTTTCTCCCGCCACCTGGAAAGACAAAACTCTATCACCCTTGTTCTTGTTGAATTGCTCGACGTCTTCGGTTTTGCTATCGGCAATGCGGTCGGCGTCTTTCGCAAAATAAACGAGCAATACTTTTGCCCTATTCGGAGCGGTTTTCAAAATCTCGCTGAAAAATGCGTCATTTTCCTGCTCCGCCCCCTTGGCAAACCCCCCGTGCAATATAAATTTCGTTTTCATATTCTTAATTGTTAGTTAATTTCTCTCCCCTAATTTTTGGCGGTTTATCTTCTGTGCAAACGGCGCTTTTTCTTCTTTTTCCTGGATTTTAACAACTCCGATTTTTTCCTCGCTATAATCTCAATATGCTTTTTCTTCGCTTCCAGTAAACCGTCTGTGACTATGTTTTCCAAAAGATCGAAATTACCGTCATCGGTTTGACGCATCGCTTTTAGATAAGCCGGTTTTGATTTTTTGATGGAGATTTCCGGCAAACCGGCACGAATTAAAATTGCGTTTAAAAGCAACCTCGACGCTCTACCGTTGCCGTTTACAAAAGGGTGTATGCACGCCAAGCGATGCGACAGCCGCACCGCCAAGAAAATAACTTTCCTGTAATCACGCTCGTTTTTGGGCAGTTTAAGGTTTCTTGTCTCCTCACGCAATACAAAATCAAGTTCCGACATCACCGCCGGTATCTGCCGCCAGTCAGTTATAGGAAGAGGCGTTCCGTCAATTCTCCTCAATTCCGGCCCGTTGTGCCGCCTGTATTTCCCCGCTATATCCGCCTGCCCGGCCACGTCAAACATGATTTTATGTGCCGTTTTCAAGTCGCCAATTCTCAAAGATTGCTTTTTACCAATTAGTTTCTTAATTCTCCTGTGCAAGAAAGAAGAGGCCTCCCATAGGCCCCTCTGTTCCAGAATATCAATATCCTTCTTGCTCTGAACTTTTGCCATACATCAACTACTCGGCCAATATGGCTTTCTTTGCTTCTCCTTTTGAAAGTTTATTACCCTCAAGCTTGTTCGAGTGGTAAGTCGCCTCAAAACGCTGTTCTCCTTCCAGCACCCTTTTCTCAACTGGCGAAAGATTTAAGTCTTTGGATTTCTCGTCTAATTTAAGAAGTTGTCTAAGCTTTTTCCTCATAATCGAAGAATACCATTAATTATTAGATTCGTCAATATTTAAATTACTCAGTGAGTCCCTGTTAAACAAAGTATAAAGTGATTTTCGCTGATTACAAAATGTACAATTTGTGGATAAAAATAAGTCGCCAGCCGCCAATTGTCATTAGTCATAAGTCATTAGTCAATATCCCTCCCCTAATTTTCTTATTATTCAACCAAAATTTTATTACCCTCCTTCTCAAATTCGGCCACGATCTCTCTTTCCACAAG
>Ga0076089_137_pt1 | contig 7157 bp, 5 predicted proteins | sample RifGroC1_FD_68228 | JGI IMG/M metagenome (GOLD analysis project Ga0076089, IMG submission 68228) | Parcubacteria bacterium GW2011_GWC1_43_11 | reverse complement strand
CCCGCGTCGACATGATTTTGGATAAAGACGGCGAACTTATCGTGCTGGAGTCGAATACAATTCCGGGACTAACGGCGCAGAGCTTGTTGCCCAAAGCGGCCTTGGCGAGCGGAATAACTTTTAGCGAACTTGTGGACAGATTGATTCACGCCGCTTTTTTGAAATAGATGAATGCTGGCTCCAGCGAGAAATTAATCGACGAACTCATCCGCGACGGGTATCTGAAAACGCCGCCCGTCATTGAGGCGTTCCGAAAAATCGACCGAGCTGATTTTGTGCCGGCCGAGTATAAAGAAAAAGCTTACGTTAACGCGCCCTTGCCCATTGGCGAAGGTCAGACGATTTCCCAACCCCTTACCGTCGCCTTCATGCTGGAGCTCTTAGAGCCTAAGCCCGGAGAAAAAATTTTGGATATCGGTGCCGGCAGCGGCTGGACAACCGCTCTTTTGGGCGAAATCGTGAGTTCCTCATCTTCGGCGGACAATGGAGGGGGAAAAGTAATAGCCATTGAAAGAATTTCAAAACTGCAAGAGATGGCCGAAACGAATATTTCCAAATACGGTTTTATCGAGAAGGGAACCGTGAAGATTATCCAAGGCAACGGCGTAAACGGCTACAAAGACGAAGCGCCTTACGACAAAATCATTGCGGCGGCCGCCGCCGGCAGAATTCCCAGAGCCTGGAAAAGCCAGCTCAAAATCGGCGGCCGAATCGTCGCTCCGGTTTCCTCGAGCATCGTTATGCTCCATAAAATCGACCAGGACCACTTCGAAAAAAAGGAGTATTTCGGCTTTGCTTTCGTGCCCCTGATTGGGGGTTAAAAAGAGGCTATGCCGTGTGGATAAAGCGCTTGACAGGTTTTAGCTTCCCGGCCTATAATCTAACTTACAGAATGAATATAAAAGTTACATACCTTTTGGCGGACACTAATACCTGAAGCGTCTTTTCAAGCCGCTTGTCGGTATCCGCCGGGGCTAGGCGGATTTTTATTTCATCCCTGCGCCATTTTAAAAATAAATAGCGTTCTCGGACATCTAGTTAGTCTTTATCGTCTTTGTCTTGAGAACGCAGCAAGTGAAGTCAGTTTTGTGAGGTAGAAATTAGTATTAAGTGTAGATGGCGGATGCCTTGGCACTTTATGGCGATGAAGGACGTGGCGTAGCTGCGATAAGCTTCGGGGAGGTGTGTAGCAACCTTCGATCCGGAGATTTCCGAATGGGGCAACCTGGCCGAGCAAACCTCGGTCGCTTCGGCACTTGATGCCGGAGAGCGCACCCAGTGAAGTGAAACATCTCAGTAACTGGAGGAAAAAAGAACAAATGTTTATTCCCTAAGTAGCGGCGAGCGAAACGGGAAGAGCCTAAACCGAGAAATTAATTTATTAATTTTTCGGGGTTGAAAGATATAAACGATTCTCGAGTTTTGAAATTTCAAACTTGAGAGGAAAGTTACAAATCCGTTTGTTAGTAGAATCCGCTGGAAAGCGGAACCAGAGCAGGTGATAGTCCTGTATACGAAAACGAATGGACTTTCTCGTTTTTTTCTTAAGTACCGCGAGGCCAACTAACCTCGTGGGAATCCGGGAGTACTATCTCCTAAGGCTAAATACATAAAGTGACCGATAGTGAACTAGTACCGTGAGGGAAAGGTGAAAAGCAGCCCGGTTAGGGCGGTGAAATAGTACCTGAAACCATCTACTTACAAAGAGCAGGAGCCCGTAAGGGTGACTGTGTGCCTATTGAAGAATGAGCCAACGAGTTTATCTACGCGGCAAGGTTAAGCCCTGAAGGGCGAAGCCGCAGCGAAAGCGAGTGTTAATAGCGCGAAATTAGTCGCGTGGATAAGACCCGAAACCAGACGAGCTTGCCCTGGCCAGGATGAACCCCGAGTAAAATCGGGGGGAGGTCCGCACCGGTGAGTCGTGCAACGCTCTCGGATGAGCTGGGGTAAGGAGTGAAAAGCTAATCGAGTTTGGTAATAGCTGGTTCTCTCCGAAATAGTTTTTGGACTAGCCTCACGTGTTTCTTTTTGGAGGTAGAGCACTGGAAGATGCGAACAGGGCGAAAGCTCGTCGCATCTATCAAACTCCGAATGCCAGAAAGCCAAGCGTGAGAGTCAGACTGTGGGGGCTAAGCTCCATGGTCGCGAGGGAAAAAGCCCAGATCGCCGTCTAAGGTCCCTAAGTGCATGCTAAGTGTAAAAGGCAGTGATTATCCATTAACAGGTAGGAGGTTGGCTTAGAGGTAGCCATCCTTTAAAGAGTGTGTAACAACTCACTATTCGAGGATGATTGCGCCGAAAATTTATCGGGGCTAAGCATGTCACCGAAGACGCGAATTTGTCTTTCTTTCGAGAAAGATGAGTGGTAGGAGAGCATTCCCTGCTGCACTGAAGGCGGACTCGAGAGAGCCGCTGGAGCGCAGGGAAGAGAGAATGTTGGCATGAGTAATCACAAAGCTGGTGAAAATCTAGCTCCCCGAAAATCCAAGGTTTCCTCCGCAACGGAAATCGACGGAGGGTTAGGCGGTCCTAAGGCGATGGCGAAAGCCGCAGTCGAAGGATAGCCGGTTAATATTCCGGCCCGCCGCACGTGGGATACCGACGGGAATACGAAGGAAATAAATCCGAGCGTCTTAATGGTTTGACGTTTTTGGCGCGAAGAATTGCACTCCAGGCAAATCCGGAGTGCTGCCGTTAAATCGGCGAATTTCGCGCGTTGAAGAAAGGTACGGTTTTACCGTGCCGATTCGGACGAAGAGCCTTCCGAGAAATATCTCTAAGGTGCATATGTGCGGCTCCGTACCGTAAACCGCCACAGGTGGATAGGGCGAGTAGCCCAAGGGGAACGAGTGAATCCTCGTTAAGGAACTCGGCAAAAAAGCGGCCGTAACTTCGGGATAAGGCCTGCCCACAGCAATGTGGGCCGCAGCTAAAGTATCTCTGGCGACTGTTTACCAAAAACACAGCTCCCTGCGAACTGTGTCTTGTAGCAATACGAGATGCGGAGTGCCCGAAGCCCTCGTCAATGTCAGCGATAACTATAATCGTTCTAAGGTGATTGCATTGCCTTAGTAAAATCTCGCTGTATGCTGGAACATCTGGAGTATCCGACGCTACTATGGTAAAATACGTCCATAGATGGAAAACCGTAGTAAAAATGCGATCGGTGCAGACAATCAGCAGGAAAGACTGAGAACATCGTGTTGGATTTCTGGATTTACCGATGGTGAAGGTTGTTTCACTGTTTCGGTAATCAAAAATCCCACCACACGCTTTGGTAAGCAAATTTTCCCGGAATTCGTCATAACGCAAGGAGCGAAAAGTCTTATGATATTGCATAAGATAAGAGATTATCTCAATTGTGGTTCTGTCGTCCGTAATAGGCGATACGATAATCACAATGAAGATATCTATCGCTATTGCGTGCGAAGAATTTCGGATCTGCAAACGAAAGTCATACCTTTCTTCAACGAATTTCCTCTTCGCACTCATAAATACAGAGACTTTCTCATCTTTGAGAGAGTTGTAGGAATGATGGCGGAGAAGAAACATCTTACCGATAAAGGCTGGGGGGAGAAGATATAGTCCGAACTGCATGGCGACATGCAGAGATAAACAGAAATGTTTATCCGGAATTCTAAATTCTCGTAACATAATTGAGCGCAATTCCTTTCCGGGTAAGTTCCGGAGCGCACGAAAGGCGTAACGACTGGAGAACTGTCTCAACGAGGAGCTCGATGAAAATGCGATACCCGTGAAGACGCGGGTTACCGGCAGCAAGACGAAAAGACCCCGGAAGCTTTACTGTAGCTTGGTATTGATATTAAGGTCTTAATGCGTAGCGTAGTGGGTAGGCTTTGAAGTTCGCCTTTTGGGGCGGATGGAGCCGCCAATGAAACACCCATCTTTAAAATTTTAATGTCTAACCTGCACGGCAAAAACGTGCGGGAACAGTGCCTGGTGGGCAGTTTGAATGGGGCATTTTCCTCCTAAAGAGTAACGGAGGAGCTTATCAAGGTCAGCTTGGCGCGGATGGAAATCGCGCTGGACGTGTAAAGGCATAAGCTGGCTTAACTGCAAGGCTGACAAGCCGCGCAGGTGCGAAAGCAGAACTTAGCGACCCGACCGCAATGTTATTGTTTACAAGAGAAGGTCCCAAGGGTTTGGCTGTTCGCCAATTAAAGTGGTACGTGAGCTGGGTTCAGACCGTCGTGAGACAGGTTGGTCTCTATCTGCTGTCGGCGTTAGCGTTTGAGGGAAGTCGACCCTAGTACGAGAGGATCGGGTTGAACGAACCTCTGGTCTACTGGCTTTGGTACCAACTGAATTGCCAGGTAGCTATGTTCGGACGGGATAAGTGCTGAAAGCATATAAGCGCGAAGCCTCTCCCAAGATTAGACGCTACAGGTCCCTGGAAGACTACCAGGTTGATAGGCCTTAGGTGTAAGCCCCGTAAGGGGTTTAGCCGAGAGGTACTAATAGACCTATCGCTAATTTCTATCTCACAAAGCTGGCTTCACAAATTATTGATAATGGTTTCCCGGTGATTTAGTGGCGTGTGTACCACCTGTTCCCATTCCGAACACAGAAGTGAAAGCGCGCCATACCGATGATACTGCTCCTTGAGGGTGGGACAGTAGGCTTTGCCGGGAGTCCATTGTTAATAATTTAATCTCTCCGTTTTCGATGAGTTATACTTAATGAGTATGATTCGTTTTATTAATCCGCGGACGCTCGAAGAATTCCGGGGTAAGACTTGTCTTTTGAGAATTGATTTGAATGCCAAGCCCGGCCGGGAAAAGAAATTTCTCCGCGTCGAGGCGGTCATACCGACCATTAAAATTCTGCTTAAAAACGGGGTAAGAGTGGTAATTTTGAGCCACCGCGGGCGGCCCGAAACGGTAAATCGCAAATCACAAATCGCAAATCGCAAGAACCTTTCGCTCCGTCCTTTTATTCCGATTTTGGGCAAAAAATTGAATCAAAAAGTCGGATTTTTGACGAACTTTAACGTTCCCGCAAACGGCAGCGTCTTTTTGTTGGAAAATTTGCGGTTTTGGAAAGAGGAAGAAAAAAACGATGCGGATTTTGCCCGCCGGCTCGCCAAGCTCGGTGATTTCTATGTAAACGACGCTTTTGCCGTTTCTCACCGCAAAGACGCCTCCGTGGTTGCAATTACAAAATACTTGCCGTCCTACGCCGGCTTGCGTTTGGAAAAAGAAATCAAAAACTTAGGTGGTATACTTAAGTATACCACCCGGCCGTTCGTAGTCGTAATCGGCGGCGCGAAAGTAGGGGATAAACTCGGTATCATAAGTTATCTATGGAAGAGAGCGGACTACTTTCTTTTGGGCAGCGGCCCGGCGGCAACTTTTTTCGCCGCAAAGGGCTTGCCAATCGGCGACTCTCTCCTTGATAAAAACTCGATTCCGAAGATAAAAAAGTTCCTCAATTCGAAAAAAATCATTCTGCCGCTTGACGTAAAAATAAGAGACAAGCGGATTTTGGATATTGGCGATGACACCGCCCGAAAATACTGCGCTCTCATCAAAAAGTCGCGCACCGTAATCTGGAACGGTCCGGTCGGCTCTTTTGAGGATAAAGAGTTTAGCGAGGGCACGAAAGCTGTTTGGGGAGCTGTTTTTGCAAATCACAGGGCGCAAATCGTGGTCGGCGGCGGAGAAACTCTTGCGTCTTTGTCCTTGATTCGCAATTCGATGTCATTAATCCCGAAAAACGTATTCCTTTCCACCGGTGGCGGTGCGATGCTAGAATACTTATCCGGCAAAAAACTGCCCGGAATCGAGGCACTAAAATGAAAAATATAGTTATTTTATACCATTCGAGCTGTCCGGACGGTTTCTCCGCCGCTTGGGCTGCCTGGAAAAAATTCGGCAAGGAGGCGACTTACGTTCCTGTCGACCGTAGACCGATTTTGCCGAAAGGCCTTAAAGGGAAAATCATTTACAGCCTCGATTTTGTTCATGACGAGCCGATGCTCTCTAATCTTTTAAAAACGGCGGCCAAAGTTGTTTTTATCGACCATCACATCACCGCTAAAGAAAAAGCAAAAAGGGGAGCGGAATGTGTTTTTGACCTGAAACGCTCCGGCGCGGTTCTTGCGTGGCAATATTTCCACCCAACAAAGAAAATTCCCCGTCTTTTACTCCACGTTGAAGATTTTGACTTATGGAAATTCAAACTTCCTCATACTCGCGAAGTTGATATTCTTCTCGAACTCATTAATTTTGATTTTCGGACGTGGGATAAAATGGTTCGGGAAATGGAAAATCCGTACCGTCGTAAGGTTATGTTCAAGGAAGCGGCATTCCTGAATCGTTATAAAAGGCGGCTTATTGAGGGACTCGTTAAAAGCGCAGATCTTGTTTCACTTGCCGGCAGAAAAACACTTGCAGTTAATTCACCGATTTTCAATTCGGAAATAGGCCATTCTTTATGTCGTAAACTTCCGCCCATCGGAATCGTTTGGCGGGCCAAAAATGAAGAAATTATCGTATCGCTCCGCTCAAACGGCAAGATGGACGTTTCAAAAATTGCCAAGCATTTTGGTGGCGGAGGGCATAAAGCTTCAGCCGGTTTTTCCCTGCCCCGAAATGCCAAACTTCCATGGAAAATCCTAAAAAAATAATCGTCTATACCGACGGCGGCTCGCGCGGCAATCCCGGCCCGGCCGCAATCGGCGTGGTGATTGAGACGCCGGCCCCGACCGGGAAAAAACACTACTCGGAGGCCGTCGGTAACACCACCAACAACGTCGCCGAATATAAAGCGGTAATTTTCGCCCTGAAAAAAGCCAAAGCGCTTTTTGGCGGCGACAAAGCCAAAGAAACCGAATTGGAAATCCGCTCCGACAGCGAGTTGATAGTGAACCAGCTGAAGGGGGAGTACAAAATAAAAGACGAAGAATTGCAGCCGCTTTTCATCGAAGTTTGGAACCGTAAGCAGGATTTCAAAAGTGCTGAACTTGTCTTAATTCCCCGCGAAAAAAACAAAGCCGCTGACAGATTGGTAAACGCTGAGCTGGATACGCTTTTTTGAACATTATTTAAACATTATTCCGAAAACCGGTATTGTCCTCAATTTTGTAACATATGTTACAAAATTGAGGATACTTGATTTTTGATGAAATTTATGCT
>Ga0076089_123_pt1 | contig 8337 bp, 7 predicted proteins | sample RifGroC1_FD_68228 | JGI IMG/M metagenome (GOLD analysis project Ga0076089, IMG submission 68228) | Parcubacteria bacterium GW2011_GWC1_43_11 | reverse complement strand
TCCCATTGAAAACTCTACTTTGTAGAATAACACATATAACAAAAAAAGTAAAGTTCTCAAAAGATAGCGGGAACAGAGCTGATGTTCCCGCAATGTTAAAAGCAGATCGATTGGGTGCTTGCGACCTTCAACAGATGGCGTTGCCATTTCCATAGTGAGTAAATGTGCGTGTGCTAGTTGCACATCGCTACGGCACCAGTGAGTTTGTTGTCACTGGGGAAGAAAAATCCCATGCTTTATCTAATCGTTTTTGGAAAGTACGCAACTTTCCAACCCGCACTCTGTTGTACGGGGTCCCTTCTCGAAGTGGAGCGGAACACCATGCCCTATAGCTCTCACGAGCTACGGTAGCAGAAGCGCACGCGCAGTTCGAGACATATACCCGGAACAAGGTATATTCCAGTGTAAATTTAAAGAACTTTCTGTTTCGCTCTTTTGCCTGCCAGCCGAAGTTTCGGCGCAGGCGGGAGCTCATCAGTCGGAACACATATTCCGAGACAGATGGCGAGGAGTAATCTCAACTCGCCAGACCACGATTACGCTCGGGTTGGGCGGGTAGTCTAAGCGTATCTACCAGAAAAGCTTTGAACGGGCCTTTAGTCTTTCATGCGCTCCGTTCCCGCCTGTGTGTCGTTTATTGCTTTCGCTCACCGCCACCAGACATCCTTATTAATTTGTATACCGCAGTCAGACTAAGGTCTGCGGTCGTGCCATCTAGCGTTCCACCATCTCTTTATACAGATAGAGATGGCGGTAGCCAGAACGAGCGACGTGACTCGTCGGGTACAGTTGGGCATGCCCGTACTCTTTCTGCTCCAATCGTATCGCATCAGCGAGATACGGATCGGAGAGAAGAAGCTTACGTTCATCGTCCCATCTGCTCGGTTCGTAGTTGCACGAAATCGTGCAAATCACAAAACCGTTTTCGACCTGGGGAAGCGCAGTGTGGTGCAACCCCTGACCGAACACCTCGAGCCCGAGCTCGTGACCAATAGGCTCCAAACCGAGTCGGCCTGCAAGAAAGTTGGGAACCGCAAGGTTACACCATACTTCCTTACCGCCAACAGGGCAACTCAATCCATTGAGTTGATGGAGTTCTTGGTACGTGGTCACATACACAGCGACTTTCTCACCCGCTACCAAAGGGCCGAGGCTCCTCTTAAAGGATTCCTCATGGCTCTTGGCTGCTTCGGAGAAAACACCGCATCCGGCCCGTCCCAGGAAGTTTTGGAGGTATTCCTGCTGGTTGCCAGTGGTGACGATCTGAATCTTATTCATGTCTCTCTCCAAACCCCAGAATCCCCGAGGAGCAGGTGCGAAGTATTTCGCGGTAGTCAAAATTTAAAAGAACTGTCTATCCCATTGAAAACTCAATACTCGATTAAGTTCTCAAAAGATAGGGCGAGAGAAAAGTTTTTATCTTTTGCTCGCCCAGTGAACTGAACCCTGCGGCTTCGGTCTGCATTATGAATTTTGCAGAATCCCCGCGTCAGTCTGGGTTCAGACACGCCTCCTCCTTGTCACAACCCTTTTTGCGCTTCTTCCGGAAGGCGGGGTTGCCACTCGGTGTTTTCGTTTGGTTCCTCCTTTCGGTTCTACTCGGACACCCATCGCAAGCAACAACTGCGTTTTTCCATCTGAACATAGCTGCATGGTGGCGGCAGGCAGAAAACTTACTTGAGAGTCGACAGGGATACTACCGTCGAAGTTGTTGATAGCATAAAACTTCCCGTCGTTCCCTTCGACCCAGCCGTTACAATTGAATAATACTCCCATCATTCTGTCACCCATGTTGTTTCTCCTCCGTTGGTTGAATTTAAAGAACTTTCTGTTTCTGCCTTTCGGCGTCATCAGTCGGAATGCACATTCCGAGACAGATGGTGATAGTTTAACGAGTATCACCAAACTCGAAGGTGTGTTTCGGTCTTTTATCACACCACAATCCCTCTTTATTTCTTCCAGGATTTCCACCCGGAGTTACCGCGCAGTCAGACGAGGGTCTGCGCGGGAGAGCCGAAGGCTATCGAAGCAGGTACTTGCCCATAAACTTTATGGCATCCTTAACCGTGTTTTCCATCGTAAAATATGGGGCTGGGATGCGTAGGTTTGGAGTCAAATATGCGGTAGTACCGAGAGCGGGGCAATATATATGCCTAAACGCTTGGGCACCATCCTCATAATCAACTTTTTGAGCAAGAGTGCAGAGGTATTCAACGTTACTGCATATGCACGGCGCATCCTCGCCATATCGCAATGCACGATAGTTGAAAGAAAGTCCTTGCGGTAGTGCATTGAACGCGCTATGCAGCCAACCGCCAACATTCCCCTGTTTACCAGCAACGTACGCGAGTACGGCCATATGATAAGCAAACTTATACCTATCATCAAAACTCTCTAGTGTTTTTGGAATCTCCCCAACCAGAGTTTCTGTTACAAGTTGGTGGATTTTACCATCAAGTTCCATCATTACCTCCGTAGTGTGTTTTGAACCCCAAAGAACTTTCTGTTTCTGCCTTTCGGCGTCATCAGTCGGAATACGCATTCCGAAACAGCGACACGAATTAGCATTTCGTGTCATGTTGTCAGGCGATCCTTGATCACCTTGCTTTCAGAGACCATGAACCTCTGAATAGGCAACTTGCGTTTTTCGGGAAACGCTCCCATTAACTATCCTATACAATTAGACTCATCAGACGCCCAGTTAACAAGGACTACGATCTAATTCCCTTTTACGCGATAGACTGCAGTGTAAAAAGGCTCGGCACAGGACATTTTCGAAAGAACACTTTGATACACCTGCTATCCCATTGAAAACTCAAATTTCTTTAAGTCCTCAAAAGATAGGGCAAACAAACAACATGTTTGCCCGACGACCACGATTATGCTCGGGTTAAGGCGGGTAGTTTGAGCATGTCTACCAATGAAGCTCTTGGAAGGGTTTCGGTCTTTTATCCCTCTTCCGTGCCCGTGCTTTTGTTCGCCACGTGCGTCCCCATTTATTTATTGCGCGCTGTCAGACTGGGGTCAGCGCGAGTGCGTGTGAAGTCGCCTTACAAGATGACTTCGAGCACGTTCCCATTGCTCATGAGGTAATGGCAGACCTTACGGCCGTCTACCATTCCCATGGCAATGAGGCGCGATCCACGCAGAGCCTTAAGAAGCTCGGCCATTGTGCAGTCCTCCTTGCTTTGGTGGATTTAAAACGGGCATCCGCCATACGCCCCAGCAATCAGATTATTCTGACCGCCTGCAAAACTTCCTAAAGACTAGAAAATCTAGCAGGCGACCAGAAACAATCTTTGTGACCGCATCGCCCATTCGAACCTTCAAAAGGGTATATCTAGGCATCCATTTTGAATCGGACATAACTTTGTTATTAAATTCCGTCAAAACAATGCTTTAGATACGCCCTTCTCGATTTCAATTTTCTTGGGGTATTATACACAAGCATATAAATTTGTCAAGTACTTTTGTCATTTTCTTTTACTTTACCATACAAATATATTGTTAAATAAGGATATTTTAGGTATATAATTTGATTTATATTTATGACAAAAGTGTATATTTATCAAAATTATTGTCTCTAAAAATTACCAAAAACATTTTGTCACCCCTTTTCATTTAGGCAGATTCCTTAAATCAGCTCATTAAATAAACAAAAAATGCCGTAAAATCGGCGTTTTTTGATGAAATTGACAAAAAATATTGACAAAAAAAACGAGTATGCTAAGATAACCAATGTCAACCTAACCCAGGAGGGTGCTATGGGCGACGCGAAATAAGGCTCTGCCCTCTCATAGTGGTATCATAGCCACTATGAGAGGGTATCCAGATTTCCAGTCGAACTCTCCAAAGATTAGCGAGACAAGAGTAGTTTCTTTATTGCAGTTTAGTTTGGCTAAGAGCCGAAGGAGTTAAAATGGGCGAGAGCCGCTAAAAATAAAAGTAGATCTTTCGTATGGCGATTTCCCCGGGGCATGTTTTCCTATATAACATCCACCCAGGGGTGCAACACTGGGGCGTGGATCTTTTTTGATCTACGCCCCTTTACTTTTGTCGTGCACCAATTTAAACAAACTTACAAAAGTATCTGCGATATCCTTTGAACGTATAGATATGCTGACAATTTTATCACCGAGGGTAGTTATCCTTACTTTATCTTTATAAATAGCAATATCACAGGTAACAGGATATTTGTCCGCATCGATTTTTATCCTGTCGGCATTGTCGACATTTTCAAGAGATCCGCTTTTGTAAGTATAAATTGATTTCGAATGAATATTTTTCTGGAGACGGATTTTAACATATCTGTCTTTTTCATCTTTGGTAAAGATTTCATCGAGCAGATCGCGAGAATAAAAGAAATACGCATCGCCTCCCTTCTCGTCCGTTCCAAAAAATTCTTCGAGGGCGCTAACCGCTCCCTCTCTCCCCTCAAAATATTTCACAATTGGCCGCTCGCCCGTCTCTCGTTGAATACTTTTAATCTGGGGGATGATGTCTTTAAGGCGCCTTGATTGCTCATCGAGCATTATTTTGCGCCGCTCAACATACGTTTCAAGTCGTTCCGGCGGCTCTGCTTGATAATGCGTTTTCTTCCCAATCTGCACTTGGCTCACCAGCCCCTTTTTAAGAAGCGATTCAAGGACAACATACACCGTCGGTCGTTTTATTTTTGTTTTCTGCGCCATGCTGGCAACAGAAGCATTGTCCACCTGCAAAAGCGCCAAGTAAATACTCGCTTCTTTATCCGTAAGACCGATCTCTTGAAGATATTTTTCTAGCATAAAGTAAAGTATAGCAAAGGTTGAAACGAGTGTGAAATAATTGTTAACCATTCAATTTGTCTCCTCGCGGTCTCTGCCACAGATATTTTAATCACCACTTTCTTAATCCAAGGACTCCCCTTGGATTATTTCTAGGGTTGTGGCAAATGGTCTACAATACCCCCCGACGCCGTAATGTTTCTTTATCATAAGGTCTGCTATGGAGCAACTTCTCCATTATCGTTTTTCTTTCTCGCTCGTTCATCGCAGAAAATAATTCTCCTAAACCTCGTATCGATTCCTCCTTTATTGGGAGAGACATGAAGACCCTGAACGTCCCCTTGCCCAATAGTTTTTCAAACTCTCTGGCGAGCGGAACATAATTACCCCTTATATGAGCTTGGTTAATTAACTCTCGGCCTTCTGGTAGTTCATCTATCAGGCTTTTGACAACTCCCACCGGATAGGCATAAATAGTAGCTCCCATCTGGACCGTTTGTGTTTCCCGATTGTAAGATGGACCCAAATAATCTTTTGTGGCCTCTCGCAAACCTTGTTCCTCCATAAACTTACTTCTTTCTTTGAGATAGGACTCATAATCATCAGGGAACAGCTTAGAGATATGTTCGGTAAAATATTCAATGGCGCCCAGCTCCGCTGCTCCTTCTTCAAGAAAGTATCCGTATTCCCCTTTGGGTGAAAGTGTTACTCCTCCCCTTCGATAGCATCCAACTATTACTTGAGGATCATCTTCTGATGCTTCAAAATTTACATCTGCACGATTTTGATGATACGCGTAGGCATGCTCAAGTTCATGCGCAATTTTTTTAGCAATCCACATATCAAGCTCATTGGGGTATGTGAAAACAACAACAGTATTGTCGATACTGTTCGTAAAACCACCAATACTGTCGGATTTTGATAATCTTGCTCTGTATTCTATGGGAACCCCAAATACCTCTGGCTTATCGGGCGGGTTTCTACCATAGGATTTACAACGTTCAGTTTGAAAGGCATGGAGTTCATCCGCAACCATGCTGACACGTTCATTCATTGGGATAGAAATCTCCCGAAGGACTCTCTTCATTTCTTCAGTTTCGTTCTCAATTGCCCTGTTCGCTTCGGCGCGAACTACCTCTTTGTCTTCTGGGATAAGTTCTGTTTTTGACAGGTTAAAAATCGGGATATCTTCTTTGTTCATAAGGTTACTCGCCCTTTCATTATAGCAGGAAAATCTCTATTTCTCTTATTCAATCCAAGGACTCCCCTTGGATGAGTACCCAACATTAAAACTTTATAAGGCGTTTTATGGGAAACAAAGAAAATATCCTTATTTTGTAAGCATTTTCTAATCCAAAGCGAGGCTTTGGATTAGAAGCCTATTTTACCCAGCGGCGTTTGCGGATTTCTTCTATTTCGCGTGCCTCTTTTTCTTCCTTTTTTTCCTTTCCTTTTTCACTACATACATAGGTTTAACCTATGTATAGAAAACCAGTTATCAATAACCTCTAGTACGCATTCGTTTTTCAATGTCCAGAAAACGCTCCCGCAATTCACCTTCTCCCTCTTGCAACTTAACGGAAATGTCTATCGCGTCATTAATAGCTTGATCAAGTTTTTCTAGTTCATCTTCAAGTGCGGCAATTAAGCTGTAGTTACGTTCCATTTCTGGTTTTTGCCATTCATTTTTCAGTAAATCATCTTTCCCCTGTATCAACATTCCGATTCGTTGAACAAGTTCATTAAGGTCCTTGCTCATTCCTTTGATGCGATCTAGGGAATTTGAAATCCTAATCTGTTCTCCCGCCCCGATTGGTGTCGGTTTTTCTCCTTCAATCATTAAAGTAAATTATTTTAACCACTACTTTTTGTTGCTCGGTAATAACTGCCATGCGATTATCTTATATCTGTACGTTCAAGGATTTTGAATCCATCCATAACGGCTTCACAAAAGAAATTTTCCAATTGGCTGTGATCATCTTTAGTTTGAGCTTTATACAGATAGGTATAGTACAACCGTTTTTGTTCTTGACGAATGATCGCGGGGGCGAAGTTTGCGCCAAGAAGCATTGCGTTCATAAGCAAGCGGCCAACGCGCCCGTTGCCATCCGAAAAAGGGTGGATTTGTTCGAATCTGCTGTGAACACTCGCGGATGATGCGATGACGTCCTTGGAATTTTCTGCGACTTTAGCCATTACTTCCGCCATTAGCCTTGGGACGCTTGCATAGTTTGCGGTAGGTAAATTAACGCCGGTAATTCTGACTGCATGATTGCGATAAACACCGGCATCCGGGCGAATGCCGTTCATAAGAATGCTGTGGAGCTTGAGCACTAGATTCTCATCAATATTTTCTCTTTTAGCGATATGATCGAATAGGTAGTTTAGGGCTGTTTGATGATTTTTCGCTTCCAGTTGTTCGGTTAGACTTTTATTGGGCAATGCGGCGTTATCAAAGAGAATTGCCGCTGTGTCCGGTTCGGTAAGCGTGCTCCCTTCAATGCTGTTGCTATGATACGTGAGCTTCAAAATTAATTGATCGCGAATATCCGGATTATCTAAAATCTCTCGCACCACATTTTTATGTTCCGATGATTTTTTTTGTAAAGATTGTTTTTTGGCCGTGAGCTTGTCGGCGGGAATTACCTTCTGTCCGGTCACTTCTAAAAACAGTTCATCTATGGCGGCCCGCATCTTAGGTCTTGGATTTGACTTACCTGTCCACCAGCCGTTGAAAGCAACGAAAGATACGCCGAATTTTAGAGCCAGCTTTGTTTGGGTCAGCCCGAGCATTTTTTGAATTACTTCGAGTTTTTGACGCGTAGTCATAGACATAAATTCATTTTTAGTATTATATGGTTCCTATATTAATAAACTTTATAAAGTTAGTCAAAATAATAAAACTTTATAAAGTTTTCTTTTTAATAAGTCGCACAAGCTCCTCTTCCCATCCGAAACACGTCTCTCTTCCTTCCAGCTTTCTAAATGTTTCTATGCAAGAAGAATCAAGGAAGGCATATTCTTTAAGCACTTCCACTGTTTCCTCGATAAACCCGCCAACGACTCCATCAGAATCATCAACACCGCCTCGGCATAATTTATTGTCAATCCGCAGGAGCATATCAACGAGTAATTTTGCGGTTTGTCTGCTGACCGGCAGTTCCGAAACAGTTTTCGCCAAGCGGCTACATCCTTCCGCAAGCGAGTTCTGATATAAAAACCAAATACGGGACGGGCCATTGTACGGCTTTATATATTTCATGGAACCAGTAATCGCCTTTTTAACAGCCCCTAACTCTTCTTTGTTTAACCCCCCCAACAAGCCACTACAAATAGGGTTCCCTGCAAGCTTTTTATCTTCCCCGCTCAATGGCATACCGCCCGTAACTGCCCAAATTGCCACTGCCACCATGTGTTTACATAAAACATCGTTTTGGCCAAGGTAACACGCGCAATCTCCCTCATCATAACGCAGATTGCTAACGTAAACCTTATATGGTTTAGTCCCCAAGACAACGGCAAAGAAACCATTTAATTCCTCTTTAAACTGGGTTATTTTCCCACCCTCATA
>Ga0076089_114_pt2 | contig 11238 bp, 6 predicted proteins | sample RifGroC1_FD_68228 | JGI IMG/M metagenome (GOLD analysis project Ga0076089, IMG submission 68228) | Parcubacteria bacterium GW2011_GWC1_43_11 | reverse complement strand
TCTATCTCTTGGTCAAATGAAGCTGACTTCTGGGTTTTTATATCCGATCAAAACCTACAAAGACTTTAAGGAAGTTGATCCCATCTCAAGCCTCCTTTCGGTTTTATCAAAAGCTCTGCCAAATGACCGGCTAACTATTCAATTTCTTCTTTTGCCGATTGGAAATTCCTGGCAAAGAGCAGGCGCTTCTGCAGTAAATGATAAGCAAAAAGATAGCGCCGGAGTAACGCACGCTAATCCTTACTCCAAAGTTATAGGCGAAAAAATTCAATTCAACGGATTTAAAACAGCCATAAGAATTGCAGTTTCTTCAAATGAGAAGGCACGATCCGATCAGCTTTTATATGAAATAGGGAACAGCTTCTCATCATTTAATAACCCAGCCGGCAATAGCCTGGTCTTAAAAAAAGTTTATTTTTGGCAAAGACAGCGTTTAATTAACTCAATTTTCAAAAGAAGCAAGCGTTTTATGCCAAGTAAGCAAATTCTAAACGTTGAAGAGCTAGCTACGCTTTTTCACTTTCCAACTCTTAAACTTTCGACAATTCATTCAATTTCCTGGCACAAAGTAATTTTGTCCGATCCGCCGGAAAATCTTCCCATTGCGGAGGGCTTGGATGAAGAAGGTAAATCGGAAATTAATTTTTTTGCGTCAACCGAATTTAAAAATAAGCCGACAATTTTTGGGATAAAAGGCAAAGACAGACGTAAACATATGTATGTTATTGGAAAAACCGGCACAGGAAAGTCAACCCTGATCGCAAATATGGCCATAAATGACATGAGAAATAATAGAGGATTTTGCGTGATAGACCCGCACGGAGATTTATGCGAAATACTCCTAGATTATATCCCGTCTTTTAGGATCAATGACGTTATTTACCTTGACCCATCGGATGCTGACCACGTCTTTGCTCTAAATCCATTGGAGGTTCAAAATCCTGCTCAGAAAGAGCTTGTTGTGTCGGGAATTGTGGCTATTTTCCATAAACTTTATGGAAATTCCTGGGGACCCCGTCTTGAATATGTGCTTCGAAACGCAATTCTATCGGTTATTGATCTTCCGGGTGCGTCGCTTCTTATGATTCCCGAAATACTTACAAATGAAAATTTTAGACGAAAAACAATAGAGAAATTACAGGATCCAATACTCCGAAGTTATTGGACAAATGAATTTGAGCAAATGACAGAGAGGCTTCGAGCCGAAACAATTTCACCAATTCTTAATAAAGTAGGACAATTTTTGTCCTCGAAGGTTATAAGAAATATAGTGCAGAATCCCAAATCAACAATTGATCTTGAGAAAGTGATGAATGAGGGAAAAATTCTACTTCTGAATTTAGCCCAGGGGAAAATGGGAGAGGATAACGCAGCGCTTCTTGGCGCAATGACTATTACTAAATTGCAGCTGGCAGCGATGAATAGAGTCCATCTAAAAGAAGAAGACAGGCGCGATTTTTATCTTTATGTTGATGAGTTTCAAAATTTTGCAACCACCTCTTTTGTCAAAATTCTTTCAGAAGCCAGAAAATACCGTTTGAATTTGATCCTAGCAAACCAGTATATCGCTCAGATTCCTGAAGAAGTTCGTTCGGCAATTTTCGGAAACGCCGGAACTATGATGTCTTTCTTAATTGGCGCAGAAGATGGCAGCTATATGGCGCGGGAGTTTGGTGAAAGGTTTAAAGAAGAAGACCTACTTGCGCTCGGAAACTATCAGGCGATACTAAAGCTTGCAATTGATAATATAACTCAGGCTCCATTTCTGACTCAAACACTGCCACTTCCTCGTTCTGCCACGCAAAATAGAGAAAAAGTTATAAGATCATCAAGGGAACGCTATACGAAGGAAGTGCAAACTATTTAGTTTACTTGCTTTTTCTGCGAAGAAGGAATCCAATTCCCGCTGTAGGAATAAGTCCGATTAAAGGTAGCATTTCAGGTCCAGTGGGTGGAGTCTGAGTTATTGAAGGCGGCGGAACAACCGGCAATCCACCTTTTGTAGTTACTTTTCTTTCAATGCAAAATTGTGCGTTGTCCCTACTCTCTTGATCGCTGAACTTAGCAATAGATTGGTTAACAACACAAACTACTCCCTGATCAGATGGCATTGAAGTGGGTGAAACAACTTTCCCCACAATAGTATAAGTTCTTGATTCGTTAGGATTTAAATTTGAAAGATTAAAAGTAAGAGTTCTTGAGTTTTTGTCAAAATTTCCAGGACCTGAGACAAAATCTACGAAGTCAGGAAGTATGTCATAGACTGTAACTGTATTTAGAGTAGAGTTTCCGCTATTTGTAACAGTAAGTTGGAATTTAACGGTTTGAGTTGGAGCGTATTTGGGATCATTAATTGAAAGATTATCTACAAAAACATCCGTTGTTCCGCCTTTTGATTTCAAAGGATTAAGAACAGTTTTATTGATTGAGATTTTTTCAGTTGTGACACATGTTTGTCCGCCACCATAAATCGGCTGGCAGGCAACTGATCCATAAGAAGCCAGAGATGTCCCCGCAAGAAACAAGCTTACATAAAAAGCAAAAAACGAACTTAAAAGTATTTTAGCCATTAATAAAAAAACGATACAGTTATTTGTATCGTTATAGTGAAGCGGATATTAACATACATTATAGGACATGTCAAGAGGATTTGTTGGCCTCAATTTTAAATGCATATTGACAAACCAATAAACTTATGTTGTAATTGTCGTTGCTTCCCAAAGAAATTTCCGTTTCTCACTTGTATTCGCATATCGTTTACTTTGAACCTTATAACTTTATAAACTTTTAACTCAGTTATGGTTAAGTCCACAAAAAAAGAAACTCCTAAAGAAAAGGAAATAAAAACAGAAGAGCCGTCTGTTTCTGACTTTATTGGACCCCCTCCCGCTGAGGTTTCAAGCGAGCCAAAAGCCGCCTACACAGAAAGCTCTGGCGAGCCGAGGGGAGAGTATTGGGAAAGACCCGAAAATCAAACCTATGAAGTAGCAGGATATCTTGATATCCAGCCTGAGGGGCATGGTTTTCTAAGGCCGAAATTTATTCCTTCTTCACGTGATATATACATTTCTCAATCCCAAATTCGAAGATTTTTGCTTCGCGGCGGCGACTTCATTGAAGGCTTGGGGAGACCTCCTAAAGACACAGAAAGATACTTTGGCCTTCTTAAAGTCGAAAAAGTTAATGGCAAATCGGGGGAGGAGAGTTTGAAGCGTCCATACTTTGATGACCTTACTCCGATTTATCCTAAAAAACAACTGACCTTAACTACCGGCAAAACACCTTTATCTACCAGAATGATCGATTTAATCTCACCAATTGGATTCGGGCAAAGAGCCATGGTTGTTTCCCCTCCCAAAGCAGGAAAAACAACCATTCTTAAGGAAATTGCTGCTGGAATCACTCAAAATTTCCCAAAAGCCCATCTTATGGCAGCTTTAATTGGCGAGAGACCGGAGGAGGTAACCGATATCTCGACATCCGTTAAGGGAGACGTAATAGCATCAAACTTTGATGAACCGCCTGAAAATCAAACCAAAGTCGCCGAAATCACCCTGGAACGTGCTAAAAGACTGGTTGAGGAAGGAATAGACGTAATTATACTTCTTGACTCTATAACAAGGCTTGCGCGTGCTTATAACCTCTCGGTTGCTCCGTCAGGAAGAACTCTGTCCGGAGGATTTGATCCGGCTGCATTGTGGCCGGCTAAGAGATTTTTTGGTGCTGCGCGGAATTGTCAGGAGGGCGGAAGCTTGACGATTATCGGCACTGCTCTTGTAGATACGGGTAGTAGGATGGATGACCTAATTTATGAAGAATTTAAGGGAACCGGAAATTCGGAGCTGCATCTTGACAGAAAACTTGCAGACCGAAGAATTTTTCCGTCAATTGATGTAGAAAGATCTGGTACGAGACAAGAAGAGCTACTTTTAAATCCTGAGGAACTTAAGAAAGTTGTTACGCTCCGCAGAATGCTTGATATGCTTGAAGGAGGAGAAGCCACTGCGACACTAGTTGAACGTTTGGTAAAAACAGAGACAAACGAAGAATTCCTCAATAGTCTTGGGAAAGGATAAAAAGCCGCTATCGAAAAATTTGATTCGCACTCTCCTTGACAACATAACCCCGTTGCTCGCAAATTTTGATAGCTCCCCGCGCATTAAGTAATTTGACGAGCTACTTTCAGTTTGTTAAACTTAAAAACTACCAACTATGCTTCGACGCCATCCTTTTTTAGCCAAAAATCCGATCGACCGGCTTTTCTTAAACATATCTCAATTTAGTGCATTTTTTTCCTCGTATTTAAAAAATAAGATTGTTACTTTTTCAATATTCTTTGAAAAGAATAAGAACATTTTAGTTAGAGTATTTATGATGAAAAGGGGACGATATAATCGCCCCTTTTTACATTTGGCGACAATGGGAGTTATTATTGTTGGAGTTCTTTTTTCGCCTGTTTTTGCCAACACTTATCCTGTCTTTTCAGAACAAAGCGGCGTAAACCCGGAAGTCGAGACTCCGCAGCTTCAACAATCAATAACTGTAGGAGATGACATTTTCCAAACAGATATTTCCCAAAAACCTCGGGATAAAGTTATTGCCTATACGGTTCAGAAGGGAGAGACTCTTTCATCAATTGCCAGGAAATTTGGTGTATCCGTAGAAACTGTTAAGTGGCAAAATGATTTAACGGGAGACTCTATTACTGTAGGGGATTCTTTGGAAATTCTTCCTGTTACCGGAATAGCCCATAAAGTTTCATCAGGTGAAACGGTTTATTCGATAGCCAAAAGATATGACACAAATCCTCAAAAGATCGTTGATTTCCCGTTTAATGATTTTGCGAATCCGGAAACTTTCTCTTTAGTTAGTGGTCAGATTTTAATCGTTCCAGACGGAGTTCCTCCACCAATTCAGCCAACATACACAAGGCCAAAACCGGTATTTATAGCCCAAGGTCCGGGCGCGGTCTCCTCAGCCGGTTTTGCCTGGCCGCTTAGGGGTGGACTTTCGCAATATTTCTCATGGTACCACCCGGGAATTGATATAACAAATCCGGTGGGAACACCAATTGTTGCAGCAACAAATGGTGTTGTTTCAAGAACCAGTTCAGGAACTTGGGACGGAGGATACGGCAATAGCGTTTATATTGATATGGGAGATGGACATACAACTCACTATGCCCATATGGGAGATATCTACGTAAGTCCTGGACAATCTATAGTTGCGGGCAGGACAGTGATTGGAACGGTAGGACTGACTGGTCGGACAACTGGCGCTCATCTTCACTTTGAAGTCAGTCAAAATGGAGTACTAGTCAATCCTCTTGGTTTTTTGCAATAACAAGCTACTAGCAACTAGCCACTAGCAACTAGTTTTGATATACTTTCAAAGCCTTGGGCTTATAGGTAAATGGAGCGGACGTAGGAGCTCGCTTGCTTGACAAGGGAGGAGGTACATTCGCACCGCGCCTGCCTTAGTTTTGGGCCATTAGCACAGTGGTAATGCATCGCATTCGCATTGCGGAGACGGGAGTTCGATTCTCCCATGGTCCACACATTCGACTTTGCTCAGTCTAAACCCGGGGCCTGTGGTATACCGGTAACACGCTTCCATGGCATGGAAGAGTAAGGGGTCCGATTCCCCTCAGGTCCACAAATAGTAATCGGACCAGCCGGAGTGAAATAAGGCGGGGTCGCGAGGCGCGAAGCGAACTTGTGACTCCGATTCCCCTCAGGTCCACAATTGACAGGCATGCTCAAAGATTTTAGACTAAAATCATGAACGAAAAAATTAAGCAATGGCTTATTGCTTATCAACAGAAAATAAAAAAAATCTCATTAACACCTCAAGTATTTAAATTTTTACCAATTGTTCTAATTCTTCTAGCCCTTCCCGTAGCGCTTTTCTTAGTAAATCATCAAACAAACATATCTTCTTCCGCTCAAATAACAACAAAGCCTGACATAGTGGTTGTTATGGTTGATGATTTAGGAGCGATAGACGAAAGGATTCAGAATAAACTTCCTAATATTAAGTCTCTTTTTATTGAACAAGGAATGAGATTTGATAATGCATATAACGAAACTCCACTGTGTTGCCCTGGTAGAGCTACTTTTCTTACAGCGCAACATACGCAAAAACACGGAGTGACTTATAATGACGCGAGATTACTGAACTCAAGCTATACGATTGCAACAGCTCTTCAACAGACAGGATATTACACCATTGCCGCTGGCAAGTACCTAAACGGCGCCGAAAAACTAAGTGATAAAACTCCTCCCGGGTGGGATAAAATGGCAATGCTTCTGTCTTGGGACACAAATGTTTCAAGCAAATGGGCTGTTCAGGGAAATATTCAAACTGGCGGATTTTATGATAGATTTGCGACAAATAAGTCTTTGAATTGGGTACAAAATGCTCCTAGAAATCAACCTATTTTTCTATGGCTAAATCCTCACGCCCCCCATTATAGGAAGGGCTATCAGAACAGTCCTTGGGTTGTTGATGTAGAAAAGCGATATCTTTCCGATTCCAGATGTAATAACATCCCATCTTGGAAACCGTTAACCTATTACAACAGCAAAGAACGAAACGGTTTTCCTCTGGATAATGTTTGCAAATCTCTCTTAACAACCGACGAGGCAGTAGGCGCGCTCCAGCGAGAATTCGCAAAACAAGGAAGGAACCCGATCTGGATATTTACATCTGATAACGGTATGAGTTGGGGCAGAGATGGATTTCCTTTAAAAAACGTACCTCAATCCGATAAAACTCCTCTTTATTTTTCGGGACCGGGAATTACGCCTGGTTCAACTTCTGCTTTAGTTTCAAATATAGACTTGGGACCTACTATTGCTGAATTAGCCGGAACAAGCATGCCAAAAGCAGACGGATTAAGCTATGCTCCTGTTATATTAGGAAATTCTAATGATTTTAGAGATATGTTGGCTGAAAACCATCCTTTAGGAGGAACCACGGGCTCATCTCCTTCCAGAACTGGTCCCTGGTGGGGCGTAAGAACGCCGCAGTGGCATTTAGTGGAATGGTCCAAATGGAGAGGTGAAGCTTTATACGATGTGCTGAATGATCCATGGGAGATAAAGAACGTTGCCTCTTCAAATCCAGATTTAGTACGCCAGCTAAAGAAATGGGGGCAAAGTCAAATAGATATTTCGGCGGCAACTGCGGAACCTCCTGCAGAATATATTGACACCGCTGAGGATGAGTAGTTTTGTCTATAGCTTTATGGTGTTGTGGGAGAAGGACTTGCCGTGGGAGAAGGAGTAGTGGTTGGGGCTGGAATTTTAACCGGTGGATTTTGCGGAGGGAGGGTAGCAGCTGGTGCATTTACATTAAGTTCCGGTTGATTCGTAGCTTCACCAGTAGTTTGCTTTCCTATTCCTTCTTTGCCTATTTTTTCAGAAAGCGTTTTTATTTCTGCGTTGATTTTGGCTAGTTGTGCTTTATCTTTAGAAACCAGATTTTTAACTGTTTGGTATTGAGTGAGGGCATTTTCCAAATCCCCCTTACTTTCTAGCGCATGGCCTAAATTATAATAAGCATTGGCAAAGTTTGGTTTAAGATTAACTGCTACCTGAAATTGATTTATAGCATTATCCCAGGCTCCGAGCTGATAATATATTCCTCCCAAATTTATATATTGCTGGGGATTGTTTGGATCAAGCAAAGCTCCCTGTTTTGCGCTAATAATAGCAAAACTGTCAGCATTTTGACCAAAACCAATCAAGCTTCTGTAAACGCCGGATAGATTATTCCAATTAGCTGCTGTAAGAGGAGAAATTGTCGTAGCCTGGCGTCCTGAATTTATCGATTGCTGAATAAGTGAATAAATTGTTTGTTGCTGTTGGGCTGAAGGAGAGGCTCCCTCGGGAAGACTCGATGCAAAATTGTTGGCTAGAGTTAAATTAACTTGAGAAAAGATACGGCTATAGCCATCTCTGTAGGGAAAATCCGAAATAGCATTTCTTTGCAGATCATAAGTTTTTGCTCCATCATTTTGAGAAGCAGCAATTAGGGATTTCTGAAACTTAAAGTCCGACATTAAGAATTTAAAACTAAAGAAACCGATAAAAACTACAAAAAGAAGAATAATTGCCAGAATTGAATAGGAGAGAAAGGAAGGAGTCATTTTAGATTGTCCCGAAGTTGGGGAAAGGGCTAAAAGTCCCCTTTTAAGCGAGACTATTTGAATTTCTTCATCATAAAAACTCGCCTTGTTATTATCTGTAGTTCTTGAATGAATTGAAAGAATAGCGAGAATAATTAAAAGCGTTGTTAGCGTAGTGAATGATAAAGGCAGAAGAAAAGAAAGAACTATTGCAAAGATTGCCGGAATAAGAAGCGGCTTTATTCGGAGAATTCTATAACTTAGAAAAATGAATGACAAAAAGCCCAGAATTCCTGTAGTGGCTAATAATTCCAATGCAAAAGTTGAAGATCTGAGGTAATTTAGATTCCAAATCGCGTCGTTTAGATTGATGGTTAATGGCTTAAATCTTGTAAAATCTGTTGAAAACGTCCCAAAACCTGATCCAAAAAGAAAACCCTGAAGAATCCGTCCTGTGTCTTGAGAAATTGCAGCAAAGGCGGTTTGGAAACCTGTTTCCAGAGGTAAAATATTTGGTTTGGCAATTGTCAGAAGCATAATGAGTGTAACCAAAAGGCCTAAGCCGTTAAGAATTAAACCCAGGAGAAAAAAGGATTCTTTCTTGGGAACTTTTTTATTTTTCAAAAACGGCCAAAGGAGAAAGCCGCAGATAACCGCCAGAAAAGCTAAAAATAAGGCTTGATCTAAAAGCGATCCGAAGAGCGAGAAAGTCTGAATTTTTGCAAAAGAGAAGGGTAAAAGATAGATTTTAAAATAACTTGTTAAACTAAGTAGCGATAAAATCGCTCCTCCCAAAACTAAGCCGGACAAAAGAAACATAAAATGGCGGTTTTCTCTTGCAGAATTGGTTATTGCAAAAAATACTAAAACGGAAAAGAAGAACGGAAAGAATGCCAAAAGGCCATCCCATCTATTGAGTGAAAAAATTGCTGATAAAAGAAAAGCCACGGTCATAAGAACAAGCGGAAGATCAAATGGAGTACGCCTGATAGTTATGGAGCCTTTATTTGCAATTTTAAAGGCGAAAATAACTAGAGCAGCTAAGGCTGCAATTCCGAGAAGCGCTTGTTTAGGAATTGAAAAAGCATCGGTATTAATTGTAGTAAATAAAAGAGGAAAGAAAAGAATAGCAAAGCCAACTATAAAAACGGTCAGATTTTCCAAGCTCAAATTTAGTTTTTCTTTTGCTTCCATGTTTTGAATAAGCAATTAGCGATTAGAAACTAGCTATTAGTATAGTATCTCAAATTTAGCCTGATTTCTAGTAGCTAATATCTAGTTTCTCGTTCCAAAAGTATAATGTCAAGGATAAAAAAGCCTTTGGCTTTTTTATCCAGTATTCAGTATTTTGTATCTGGTATTTAGTATTTCCCAATTCTTTTCAAACCATTTAACAATTTATTTACAGTCACTGTTTGTTCGGCTATTTCTTTAAATTTCTGCGCGCCTATATATTTTACGTCTCTTGCAATCAATAATTGATTTTGAAGTTCGGTTAAAGACCCTTGGCTCATAGAGTAAAACTGTGTTTTATCTTTGTTAGTTTTTCTACTAAAACCCTCCGCGATATTTGAGCTTATTGAAATGGCTGCTCGTCTCATCTGAGAAGTTAAAGCTAAAGTTTCTTTTTTTGGAAAGTCATCTGTTAACTTGTAAATCATAAGGACCAGTTTATGTGCCTCTTTCCAAGCATTCAAATCTGTAAAGCTTTTTATTTTAATCTTAGTCTCCATACTTAATACAAGCTACTATATACAAAATACTCGTTATGGACTGCCTGTGGCAGGTCCATAACGTACTGCTCCGCCCTGATTATAAACTTGCTGAATTTGCTGTTTAGTAAGGGCGTAGTTATAAATTTTTGCATCGTCAAGTTGTCCTGAATAACGTGATCCTCCGCCGCTGGTTTCACCCATATAAAGTATCGAACTTGCTGCGGTAACCGAATTTGTTTCCGAGGATTGTTTAATCAGTTTTCCGTTAAGGTAGGTATTGATATTAGTCCCATCATAAGTGCATAAAACATGATTCCACGCACTTAATGTCAGAGTTTGAGTTGGAGCGGAGGAGTTATGAAATGCTGCGGAATAATACACCCCGCAAAGAGGTTGACTGGAAGAGTTAGTTGTAAGTTGAAACTCTGTTGCTTTTTCCAAAAGAGTTTTTGAAGCAATTGATGAGGTTGGATAGAACCACCCTCCCCAAGAAATAGACTTTGTAGTTTGGCCTGCTGTTGCCAAAGGGGAAAACGCTGCGGTAGTAATGTAATCATCGTTGCCGTCTAAATTCAGAGAATAGTTATATTTTCCTGTTGCGCCGTTGCCCCAAGCAGTTGAGGCTGTGGAGCAGGTTCCGACACTTGTTTGCGTTCCGCTTCCTCCGATAGTTATAGTTCCGCTGTTTAATTTGCCCGAGGAGTCATTTGCTGTTGAACCTTGACACTCGTCAAGTTTCCAGTGCCCGACGGGTTTTCCTTGATTATAATCCCAGGTGATTTGAGACTGACTCCTGGTATAGGTGAATAGCCTAACGCTATCAATTCTTCCGTTAAAGGGTGTGTCTAAAACATCAGCCCCGACTGCTCCTGCGCCGATTCTTGGAATTCTACCCGTTGAGACATCAATTGTGCCAAGACTGGCATTTGTATTGGTTCCAATTTGCGCTCCATCAAGATAAACCCTGGCAGTAGTTCCGTTTCTTATACAAGCAGAATGATGCCAGTTGCCATCCGTGACAGTACTGCCAACTCCGGAGACTGTAACCGTATCGCTTTCGCTATCTCTGTAAAGACAGTAGAGCTTATTATCTGCTCCATTTACGGCAAACTGGATTGAGGGAGCATTTGCTGCGTCAGTGCTATCCCAATAAATATATTGACTAGTGCCTGAGAGTGAAGTTTTAAACCAGACTTCCACAGTAAAGTCTCCCGAACCCGGGGATATTGTAGATGAATTAGCCAACTCCACATCGTTATTTGTCCCGTTAAAATTTCCACCCTTGCCGTATTTTCCTTGTATCCAGTAGGGGGCGGTTCCAGCCCAAGTTCCGGTATTGGCATTGTCGGAAGTATCATTAACGCTCGTTCCCGATCCTTCTTCAAAATCCCA
>Ga0076089_107_pt1 | contig 28569 bp, 27 predicted proteins | sample RifGroC1_FD_68228 | JGI IMG/M metagenome (GOLD analysis project Ga0076089, IMG submission 68228) | Parcubacteria bacterium GW2011_GWC1_43_11 | reverse complement strand
GCGAAGCTTTCCGGGCCTTTTGACGGCCGCAAAAAAATTATGTTTTCGGACGTCGCCGGCGCGATTGAAGCCAAAGAAGAATTGATTGAAGTCGTTGATTTTTTAAAAAATCCCAAAAAATTCCTAGATATGGGCGCTCGGATTCCCCGCGGCGTTCTTTTAGTCGGCGCTCCCGGAACCGGCAAGACCTTGCTGGCAAGGGCCGTGGCCGGCGAAGCCAATGTGCCGTTTTTCTATATTTCCGGTTCGGAATTTGTGGAAATGTTTGTCGGTGTCGGCGCTTCAAGAGTCCGCGATTTATTTGCCATGGCCAAAAAATTTGCGCCTTCCATTGTTTTCATAGATGAAATTGACGCTGTCGGCCGGCAAAGGGGCGCGGGTCTTGGCGGCGGCCATGATGAAAGGGAGCAGACGCTTAACCAGATTTTGGTTGAGATGGACGGTTTTGACAGGGACACCAACATTATTATAGTGGCAGCCACCAACCGGCCCGATATTTTGGATCCGGCTCTTTTGCGGCCCGGTCGATTTGATCGCCGCATTGTACTTGATATTCCCGATATCGACGAGCGGGAAGCAATTTTAAAAATTCACGCGCTTGATAAACCGCTGGACAAAAGTGTCAATTTGAGAAGAGTCGCCGAGCGCACTCCCGGCTTTTCCGGCGCCGATTTAGCCAATGTCATTAATGAAGCGGCAATTTCAACCGCAAGGCAAAACCATAAAATTATAGAACAAGAAACGTTTTATCACGCCATTGAAAAAGTGCTGCTCGGGCCCGAACGCCGGAGTCATATCCTTTCCCAAAAAGAAAAAGAAATTGCAGCTTATCATGAAGCCGGCCACGCTCTGGTTGCCGGCGTTTTGCCCCATGCCGACCCGGTCCACAAAATTTCTATAGTTTCACGGGGGCAGGCAGCTGGCTACACGATGAAGCTTCCAACCGAAGACAGACATCTTTATAGTAAAAGCCAGTTTTTGGCCGATCTCGCGGTGCTGATGGGCGGCTACGCGGCGGAAAAAATCGTGTTTAATGAGCTTACCACTGGGGCGTCGAGCGACCTTAAAAAAGCGACGAATTTGGCAAGAAGTTTGGTTACTGAATACGGCATGTCCGAGAAACTGGGGCCGATTTCTTTGGGAGAAAAAGAAGAATTGGTGTTTTTGGGCCGCGAACTCGGCACTCATCAAAATTATTCGCAGTCCGTTGCCGAAACGATTGACAAAGAAATAAAAAATTTCTTGAAAATGGCTTACGAAACGGCGAAAAAAATAATCACCCAAAGAAGAAAAAAACTTGAAAAAATTGCCAAGCGGCTGATAGAAAAAGAGACGATTGAGAGAGATGAATTCGCGGCGATAATGGCGGTAGCGTAAGCGCGCGTAGCTCAACGGCAGAGCTGTCGTCTTATACACGACCGGTTCTAGGTTCGAATCCTAGCGCGCGCACCATGGGCGCATAGCTTAGTGGTAAAGCGTTACTTTGACATAGTAAAGACCGAAGGTCCGATTCCTTCTGCGCCCACAAATAGGCATTTTGGAAAAAGAAAAAGGTTTCCGGAAAGAAAACCTTTTGAAGACTCTCAGAAGAGCGCTATGTCTTCTTCTTTCAATTGCAGCCAGTAGGGCTTATGAACTACAATGTTATAGCCTGTCGTTTCAGCTACCTCTTCTGCAAATTTTAAGAACTCACTGAATATACTGGAAACATCTAAGATTATCGAATCAGGAGGTTTGCCGCGACTGCAATGACTATCGTAGCTAGAAAAGAAAACAAAACTCACACTCTTTTTTTCGGAGTCAAAATCCTGAAATGCAGAAAATCCCGGATATGTCCATATACCACTATCAGCGTCATAGCCATTATAATCAACATAGCTATATCCGAAATTCCAATTCCCTTGATGTCCGCCACTGGAATATTTATTTAAAAGAGGCCTTACTTTATCCAAAAAATCTCGATAGGCCTTCGCATTTAATTCGGCTTTATTTAGAACCACCATTATCTTACCCTTATGAACACTACCATCCATACCATGTTCCATGTTAACGCCTCCGATTGTTAAATGACTATCAAATATGTATAGTTTAGTATAATAGAATGGAAAATTTTGTCAAGAACAAAAATTGGCATTTAAAATTAAAACCGGACTTCAATATTCCGCTTGATGTTGTTTATGAAGATGACGATGTTATTGTTTTAAACAAACAAGCCGGAATTTCGGTTCATCCGTCAGTAAATGAACCGGAGGGAACTTTAGCTAACGCGGCATAATTCATCGCCTTGATAAAGACACCTCCGGGCTTTTAGTTGTTGCTAAAAATCAAAAAACTTTTGAATTTTTAAAAAAAGAATGGCAGGAGGGGAAAGTTATCAAAAAATATTTTGCTTTAGTATGGGGTCGTCTTATTAAAAATGAAAAAGGGGAAATAAAATCTGAACTTACCAGGTCCATAAAGGACTTTAGAAAAAGAATGGTTGTCCGTCCGGAAAAAAACCAAAATAATAAAATTGCCGGAAAACTTGCTATCACCGAATATAAAGTGATAAAAAAATATCGGGAATTTTCTTTGGTCGAAGTTTATCCCAAGACCGGCCGGATGCATCAGATTCGTGTACATATGGCATCAATCGGTCATCCGGTTGTTGGCGATAAACTTTATGGAAAGCGCTCTCCCTTCGGGAGATCTCCCGTAGGGAGACAATTTCTCCACGCGTATTATTTAAGCTTCAGTTTACCATCTGGCAGGAAACTGGCATTGGAAACCGATTTGCCGCCGGATTTAGAGCAGACATTGACTAAATTAGAAAAATAGTCAATAATCAGCGAATAATATGGACAAATTCGCATTATTCAATCAAAAAAATCTGAAAAAGAACATTCCGGAATTGAAATCGGGCATGAAGGTTCGGGTTTCTCAGAAAGTCAAAGAAGGCGATAAAGAGCGCTTGCAGGCGTTTGAGGGCGTTGTTATTGCGATTAAACACGGCCGGGGCAAGCCGGCGACTTTTACCGTCCGCAAGATTTCAAGCGGCATAGGCGTTGAAAGAATTTTCCCTTTTCACGCGCCGACCATTGATAAAATTGAAGTTTTATCGCAAGCTAAAGTCCGCCGGGCCAAGCTTTATTATTTGCGGGGCCGCGTCGGCAAAAAAGCCAAAATGAAACAAGTTGAGCTGGCGGAAGCTATTGCTCCGACGGAAAAACAAGAAACATCGGAAGCAGTATCAACCGAAGAAGCGTCAGCGGCGTAAATTTAATATGCCCGGGTGGAGAAATTGGCAGACTCGCATCTTCGAGGGGGATGTGGCCGCAAGGCCGTGCGGGTTCAAATCCCGCCCCGGGCACATCCAAAAAATATCCTGCGTCGCAGGATATTTTTTATTGACAATTTTTGTAAAAAATAGGAGATTTAAAGAATTGAAAAATATTGTTTTTTAACAAATGGCGAGAGAGGGGTGATAAAAATGCTCCCCACCGTTCATATAAGGAAGGAAGCGTTATTTGCCATGATTTGGTCGACTTTCGAGGTATTTAAGAAAGAATGCCTTGGTTTTGTTTTAGGCTACCGGCCAACAGCAAAAAGAAATTATTTTTTAGTTACTGACGCAATTTCTATTGCCGGGCTGCGAAGGCGCCTGAATACGGAAGTTGAATGGACAAGGCGAACCAAGCGAAGGTTTCAAAGGTTTCGAGAGCTTATTAATCCAATGTTTCCCAAACACCTTGGCGACTTTCATTCTCATCCCGAATGGGGTGATTGTAAGCCACTAGTCATTATGAGTGATTTTGACATTGAACAGTTTATTAAGAATGGCTACGACTTGGAATTTATTATCGGAATTTCTTCGCGCCGGAAGGGCCAAGTATTTTGGGAAATTCAGGCCGATGGCAGCCTAAAGGGTTCTTTCAATAGCTTTAATTTTCACTTCAACGTATATGCGCTGGTCAATGATAATAGTAATTTAAAGCCGGAGCGCCTCCAAATTGTCGCGCCGGAGGCCATTAAGGCCTTAAACCGGATTCAGTTAAAATACTAATACCTCTGCCGTGGCAGGGGTTTTTTTTCTTGACAAATTTTTTGAATTGATATAAACTGAATAAGTTAATTCAGTAATGATTTTTTGGGTCCGCCGGAGCGCGGGCCTTTATGTAAAAATATGGATTTAAAACAATTAGCTTCGGCTTTGGGCCAAATTTCCGAAGAAAAAGGAATCTCGCAAGAAAAAATCATTGAAACGATTGAGATGGCCTTAGCCGCGGCGTATAAAAAAGAATACGGGGAAAAGGGGCAAATTATCCGGGCAAAATTCAATCCGAAAACCGGCGATATTAAGTTTTTCCAGATAAAAATCGTTGTTGACGAATCAATGTTGAAACCGGAAGAAGAGGAAAACGATGAGACCGAACCCTCCTTCGCTGAAGCTATGGGGGGCAAGGAAGGCGAGAAAAAGATACGCTTTAACGAAGAGCGGCACATTATGATTGATGAGGCAAAAAAAATATCCGCCAAGGGCGGAAAAGACGCCGCGTCTGGCGATGAACTGGAATTTATCTTGGAAACCCGTGAAGATTTCGGCCGTATCGCCGCTCAGACCGCCAAACAAGTCATTATCCAAAGAATTCGCGAAGCCGAGCGCGAAGCGGTTTGGAATGAATATAAAGACAAGGAAGGCGAACTTGTAAGCGGCATCATCCAGCGCGTTGAAACCCATAATACGTTTATTGATTTAGGCAAAACTATTGCCATTTTTCCAAAAGAAGAGCAGGTTTTTTCTGAGAAATATTATATCGGCACCAGAATGAAGTTTTATATTTTATCTGTTAATTCTGATCCCAAAGGGCCCGGAATAGTTTTATCACGCTCTCATCCCAAGATGATTTCTCGGCTTTTTGAATTGGAAGTTCCCGAAATCGGCGCCGGCACGGTTGAAATAAAATCAATTGCCCGCGAAGCCGGCAACCGCACCAAAATTGCGGTGGCTAGCAATGAAGAGGGCGTTGATCCGGTTGGTTCCTGTGTCGGCCAAAAGGGCACGCGCGTTGCTGCCGTTATTTCCGAACTTAGCGGCGAAAAAATTGATATTATTGAATGGTCTGAAGATCCGGAAATTTTTGTTGCCAATGCCATGTCTCCAGCTAAAGTCACCAAAATTGAAATGATGCCGCGCCGCCACACGGCAAAAGTTTATGTCCCGGAAAATCAATTATCTTTGGCCATAGGAAAAGCCGGCCAGAATGTAAGATTGGCGGCCAAATTGACGGGATGGAAAATTGACGTTGCTGGCGCCACCTTAACTTCCGAAGGTCTTAAAGAAGGGGCATTGCTGGAAGATTTGGCGGGCGTTGGCGAAAAAACCGCTCAGTTACTCCATGACGCCGGATTTAACACACCGGAAGATATTTTAAATTCTTCGGTTGACAAGTTAACCGAAGTTGAGGGCATTGGCGAAAAAACCGCAGAAAAAATTTTCAAATCGGCGCAAGAATTATTAAAACCGAAAATTATTGCCGAAGCAAAACCGGAATCAAAAGAGGAGGTGGTAGAAGAAAAAATTGAAGAAAAAGGAATTATTGAAGAAGCCGCAAGGGTGGCTGAAAAAGAATTGGCCGAAGAAGCGCGCGAAGAAGGCATAAAAGAAGGAATTGAAGAATCGCCCATGGAACAATCGGGGATTGAAACGGAACCGTCGGCGGAAAAAGAAATTGAAGAAGAACTAAAACCAAAAGATTTCGAATAGATAAAAGAAAATAATTTCCCAAAGGAGGGTTAACGTGATCAAAGTATTATTGTCTACATTTCTGCTTAGTTTTTCAATTAACATGCCGCGGTCTTATTGGGGATAGCGGGGAATGACGTGAAAACGGGATTGTTGTAATATTACCAATATGGCTGAAACAAGTTTCTTGAATCTGGAAAAAATTATTTCCCAGATTGACGTAAAACCGGACATGGTGATTGCCGATTTTGGCGCCGGGCACGGATTTTTTAGCGTTGCTTTCGGGAAAATTATCGGTCCTTCCGGCCAGGTTTTTGCCATTGATGTTTTGCCTCAGGCCATAGAGGCCATAAGATCGCGGGCCAAGCTTGAGGGTTTTTTAAACATCAAAGCGATTCACGGCAACTTGGAAAAAATGAACGGCTCCACTTTGCCGGATAGTTCCTGCGACCTGGTTTTTATCGCCAACGTCCTTTTTCAAGTCCCCGACAAACAAGCGCTGATTAAAGAGGCGCACAGAATATTAAAATCCGGCGGCCGGCTGGCGGTTATTGAATGGAAGCCGTACACCCCGCTTGGCCCCCAAAAAGAACATCGTCTTCGCGAGGAAGACATTAAACAGATAATTTTACCCGCCGGTTTTAACGAACTTAAACCAATTGACGCCGGCAGCCACCATTACGGATTCGTTTTTAAAAAATAAAATTAATGAACATAGGAACATACCAAATAACTCGCGGAATGCTGATTATGGCTGGCGCCATCATTGTTATTATTTTGCTTTTGGCGTCGGTGTTTTTGGGGATTTTACCCGGTTCCCGGCCCGGCCAGGGAGCTAAAACCGAATTAGAATTTTGGGGGCTTTTTGACGGACTGGACGTCTGGCGCCCGATTTTTGACGCTTATCAAAAAGACAATCCGAACATTTCTTTTAATTATGTCCAAATGAACTCCGACACTTATGAAAGGGATTTTATTGAAGCGCTCGCTTCCGGCAAACGCCCCGATATTATAATGTTTCACTCGTCATGGCTTCCTAAGCACGGCAACAAAATATCGCTTTTGCCAGTCGGCTTGATGGCGCTTAAGGAGTTTCAAGAGACCTTTCCCGACGTGGCCACGACGAACTTTGTTTCCAAAAATCAAGTGTACGCCCTGCCGGTTTGGACCGATGTTTTGGCAATGATTTACAACAAGGACCTATTCAACACCGCCGGCATAGCAACGCCGCCCAAGACATGGGACGAATTTATTAAAGTCGTCCAGAAGCTCTCTTCAAAAGATAAGTCCGGCAATTTAACGAAATCCGGCGTAGCTTTGGGCGCGGCCGATAATATTAATCACTCCGCCGATATTTTGAGTTTGCTGATGATGCAGGTGGGAACTAAAATGACAAGCGATGACGGCGCGGAGGCGGCCTTTGACCAAAGTGTCAGGGTCGGCAGCGAATCGTTTCTCCCCGGCGAATCGGCCTTGCGTTTTTATACCGACTTTGCAAATCCTAAATCGGCGGTTTACAGCTGGAACAACAACCAGCACAATTCTTTAGACGCTTTTATTTCCGGACAGACCGCCGTTATTTTTGATTATGCCCTGGCGATTCCCGAAATAAAAAAGAAGGCGCCGAATCTAAAATTAGGCATTGCCAAGATGCCTCAGCCGACCGGCGCGACTAAAGCCGTTAATTACGCTGACTATTGGGGCTATGCCGTGCCCGGGGCTTCAAAAAATTCCGAAGCGGCTTGGAAGTTTTTAATTTATTTAACGAGAAAAGACATTAACGGTTATTTTGCCAACACGGTTCTGCGGCCGGCGGCCAGAAGGGATGTTATTGCCGAAGAGCAGTTGTCTGCCGATCTCGGGGTTTTCGCCGAAGAAATACTGTCGGCCGTAAATTGGTATCAAGCCGATCCGCTGGAAACAGAAAAAATTTTTAAAGAAATGATTAATATGGTGGTGCTGCGGGGCGAGAAACCGGCTGATGCGCTTTCGGATGCCGCGGCCAAAGTTACATTTTTAATGAAAAAATAATGATATTTATTATCAGCTTTTTATTATTTGTCTCGGCGGCGCAGGCGCAAACTAACGGTTCCGACCTTGCTCCCGCGGATCTTTGGTGGTCTCCAACTCCAGTATATAGCGGCAACTTTTTAAATGTTGGTTTCAGGGTTAAAAATATTGGCAATCAGCCGGCCAATCCGTTTCATATATTATTGACCAAGGATAATGCCGTGTTATGCGGTTTTGACGCGCCCGCTTTAAGTCCAAACCAGATGTTTGAACGCGGCCCGAATCTTTTGGGCGTCGGCTATTCCAATCTCTGTAATATTTCTTCTGCCCAAGCGCCGGGTTATTCAATTAAATTACTGGTTGATGACACTAATTTGTCCTCGGAAATCAATGAAAATAATAATGCCACCAGCGCTTTTATAACGGTGATTGGAGAAAATAAAAAAGCGGGGGTAAATCAATCGCAATCATTTTCTCCCATCGTTCCTTCCATTGTCCCTTCGGGGCAATTCTTTCCTTTGGTTCCTAAAGCTCCTGAAAATCCTGAAATTTCCGCAGTCCCCGAAATTTCCGAATTTTCCGAAGAACCGTTTTTTAAAGAGGATCTTAATCTTGATTTTCTGAAAGGCATCGTGCCTTGCGGGACAAGCTACACCGGCTACCGGATGTGCACGGTCTGCGATTTTTATAAACTGATTCAAAATATCATTAATTTCATTCTTTTTGTTTCGGCGCCTTTGGCGATGCTTATGGCAATGTATGTTGCTTTCCTGTTTTTCTTTTCCGGCGGCTCGCCAAAAATAATTCAGGACGCCAAAAGCAAGCTATGGCTTTTGGTTTGGGGCATCGCTTGGATTCTGGGATCTTGGCTGGTTTTAAACACCATTGTTAATATCGTTGCCAACCCGGCGGTTTTCCCCAAGCCCTGGAATCAAGTCCAATGCAGTGTAACCGTGTCGCAACCTTCGCAAGAAAGCACCACGGAAAATCAACAATCTTCCCAAACGCCTCCCGTTTCTTCTACCGTGCCACCCATTACTAAAGCGACACTTAGTGAACAGGACGCGAGAAATCAGCTTCAACAAGCCGGTATTTCCGTAAATAAGGGCGCTTGCCCAACCGGCGTAAGTTATCAAAGTGTTCCCGGTGGCTGTACTTCGCTTGAAGGCATCAAGACCACAACTATAGAAGCGACAATAGAATTAAAGAAGGCCTGTAATTGTTCGTTAGAAATAAACGGCGGAACAGAACTTGGCCACGCTAAAGGAGTAATTAGCCACGGTAGCGGTAATAAATTAGATTTTAATCCTAACCCAGCTCTCGATAAATATATCAGGGACAGCGCAAATTATATTGGGAAAAGAGATGACGGCGCCCAACAATATCGCGCGCCAGACGGCACAATTTATGCGAGAGAGAGTAGTCATTGGGACGTTGTGTTTGTTAGATAAGGTTTTATGTAATATAATAAAAATATTATGAAATTAAAATTATTTTTACTTTTTTTCTTATTTTTTGGTATAATGTTAGTTGGTTCTAATGAAGTTTTAGCTGCTGACAATTGCCCAAAAGGAGAATCTCGAGCTTTCTATTCGAACCCCTTAGAAGGCACTACCGTTGATCTTGGATGTAAACCTACTTCGGAAGTAAATCCTAATGGCACATTAAAAGGTACGGGCCCAGGTAATGATTTGCCGGAAACTTCTCCGACCCAGCCAAGCCAGCCGCAGACCCAGACCACCAATGTCGGCATCACCATTCCCAATCCTTTGGAAGCAGAAAGCATCACCGAGCTGATTGACTCAATCGCCACCTGGCTTTTGGGTATCGGGTCAACCATCGCCGTGATAGTGGTTCTTTGGGCGGCTTTCCTTTTTATGACAAGCGGCGGCAGCAAGGATCAAGTAACTAAAGCCAGGCAAACCTTGTGGTACGCCGTTATCGGGCTCACGGTTTTGCTTCTGGCCAAAGGCGTTACCTTGTTAATACAAAATATTTTAAGCGGTCGATTTTAAATTAAAAAATTAATATTAAAAAATAATTTATGAAAAAAGATTTCATTAAAAAGATTGGTGTGGGAATCGGAGCGGGATTTGCCCTTTTGCCTCTTATTGTATTAGCAATTGGAATTCCTGGGGAAGTGCCTGGACCGATTATCACCAGCCCGGCGGATATAACCAGATTGGTCAGCACCATTTTGAACTGGACCGGCGGAGTTATTATGACCGTGGCTTTGATTATGCTTTTGTGGTCGGCGATCTTGTATCTCGCGGGCGGCGCCAGCGAAGCGGCCCAAAAGAAAGCCAAAAGCATGCTGCTTTATTCCATTATCGGCATCGTGGTGGCAATTTTAGCGTTTTCTGTTCAACCGTTTCTTGATACCCTCCTGAGAGGGAGATTTTCCTGAGAGGAAGATTTTAAAAATTTATAGAGGCCTAAAACAAAAACCTCGCCCTGAGCTTGCTCGCCTCGCTGAAGCTTCTGCGAAGCGGGTCAAATGGGCGGGGTTTTTGTTTATGTTTTTTAATGGGCAGGGGGAGACTCGAACTCCCAATCCTTTCGGAACATGCTCCTAAGGCATGCGCGTATACCAATTCCGCCACCTGCCCAAATATAAAAATTATACAATAAGGGGTAAATCCTTGACAAGTTTAGGATAATTGTGTAAAATATATAAAACTTAAACCACAAACCTAAAAAGGAGGCCAAATGCAACGGATTATATTGGTCATCACATTGTTTATTGTTGTGTTTTTGATTTTTGATGTGGTTTCTGATATCAATCGCATTAACAAATTAAAAGCTGAATCGGTAGCGCCGATTCAGGTGGTCTCCAGATATGAGGCCTGGAATAAGGTTAATGATATTAACAAATAGCCCCGACTTCGGTCGGGGCTATCTTTATTCTTCGTGATGCTGTATTTCTATTTTTTTGGTTTTGATTTTTTCCGATTTTGGAAGTTTTATCGTCAGCACCCCGTTTTTTAAAGTGGCCATTGATTTATTGGTTTCAACGTCAACCGGCAGAATTACCGATCTTGAAAACGGTCCCCAGTAACATTCCTGGTAGAAATAATGGTCTTTTTCGATTGAGTCCTCGGCTTCCCGCCGGCCGCGGATGGTAACCATGTCGTTGGTGATGGCAATATCCAGATCCTCGGGTTTGACCCCGGCGATGGTTGATTTAATAACAATATCGGAAGGCGTCTGAAAAACGTCAATTGAGAGCTGGCCCTCGGTTTCGGCCGTCCAGTCATTGCTTTTTTTTGGTTCTTCTTGTTTGGGTCCGAACATAATTTTATATGCTAATTATATTTTACGTTCTACCGCTATGTCAACGGCTGCTTGTTGATAAATTTTGTAGTGTTTCAAGCGATTAAATAAATATATCACCAAAATCGCGGCACATCCCAAAACAACGCCGGTTAAAAAAACTGAGGAAGTTTCCCCCGCTTGGGTTATAAAGAAATTGTAAAGGCCATGAAAAACGGTGGCAATAAAAAGACCGGCAAAAATTAAACGGACGTCTTTTTTGAAAAAATAATAATAGGCAAAAAAGTATCCCATAATGCCCGAAGCCAAGCCATGAAGGGCGGTGGCGCTTATGAATCTTAAAGATACAAAATTAAAAGCCGCATTAAGATAATTCGGCGCGCCAAAAGGCACGAATGAAAAAATCGCCAAAGCGTTTTCTATCGCCGCGAAACCCAGGGCGGCGGAAATAACGTAAATCATCGCGTCCACCGGTTCGTCTAAGACCGGATTTTTGTTTAAGGACAGATGGACAATACCGTATTTGACCATCTCTTCAATGAAAGGAGCGATGGTTATCAAAAGAAAAGCGTTTTCTGTCAGGTAAGAAAATTGAAAATAATGAAAAATTTTTACAAAAACCATCTCTAAAAAAATAACCAAGGGAGCCGAAGCAATGCCGATTAAAAAAATTATAAAAAGCCAATATTTCGGTTCGGGATGATCATCTTCTTTCAAATAAAAAAACAGCCAGATCAAACTCGGCAGAACGGCCAAAATCAGGACGGATATTAAGGATAGTGGTTCTTGTAAAAACATTTAGTTGGGCCACTTTTCAATTATAAGTAATCCTTTTTTATCAAACATCCCCCAAAGCTCTTCGGTGATAAACGGCATAAAAGGATGGAGTAATTTAAGAAGGTCGATGTGTACTTTTAGAATAACCTCCCGATTTAGCTGTTTTTTGACAGCTTCGATGTAAACGTCGGCATATTCATGCCAGAAAAAATCATAAAGCAAATGAAGCGCTTTCCCAAATTCGTATTTTTCAATTAAATTGTTTACCTCGGCCGTTGTTTTTTTAAGACCATTAAGAATTTTTTTATCTGCTTCTGTTAATTTTGAATTTTTAATTTTTAATTTTGAATTTTTTTCGAATTTCGAATTTCGAATTTCGAATTTACCGTTTTGTGCCATCAGCACAAAACGGGTTGCGTTCCATATTTTATTGGCAAATTTTTTGCCGGTAATCATTGCGTTTTCGTTAAACCGGATATCTTGGTTGCCGAGATTTTGGTAGATGATTCCGAACCGAACGGCGTCGGCGCCGTATTTTTCAATAAGTTCCAAAGGGTCAACGCCGGTTCCAAGCGATTTAGACATCCTCTTGCCTTCTTTGTTTAAAATCGTGGCGTGAATATAAGCGATTTTAAAAGGCGACCTGCCCATGAATTCTTTGCCGGAAAAAATCATTTTTGCAATCCAAATGTTTAGAATGTCTCTCGCCGATGTGATAAAATCCGTCGGATAATAATTTTTTAAATCCTTAGTTTTTTTGGGCCAGCCAAGCGTCGCAAAGGGCCACAAGGCGGAAGAAAACCAAGTATCAAGGACGTCATTTTCCCCCTCAATCGGGATTTTATGGCCCCACCAAAGCTGCCTGGAGATGTTCCAATCCCGTTCATTTTTCAGTCGGTCAATTAAAACACGTTCCCATTTTTTTGGAATGATAATGGTTTCTTTATTTTTAATCGCCCCAATGGCTAATTTTGCCAATTCTGACATTTTTAAAAACCATTGTTTTGAGAGACGTGGTTCAATTTTGGCGCTACAGCGTTCGCAATAAGCGACGTTGTGGGTATAATCTTCAATTTTTTGGAGAAGGCCGAGTTCTCCAAGTTTTTCAATTACTTTCTCGCGGCATTCGCCGGCTTTAAACCCCTCGCAGATCTTTCCGGCTTCGGCGGTCATTATTCCTCTTTCGTTGATAATCTGGACTTTTGGCAAATTATGGCGTTGGGAAATCTCAAAATCAGTGACATCATGAGCCGGCGTGACTTTTACTGCGCCGGTCCCGAATTTCATATCAATACTTATATCGGCGATAATCGGAATTTTCCGATTCTGGATCGGCAGAACAGCCTCTTTGCCGACAAGATTTTTATACCGGCTATCTTTAGGATTAACTGCCACTGCCGTGTCACCAAGCATCGTTTCGGGACGGGTAGTTGCGACAATGATTATATCATTGTCGCCCTGAGCTTGCTCGCCTCGCTGAAGCTTCTGCGAAGCGGGTCGAAGGGCTAATGGATATTTTATATGATAAAGTTTCCCTTTTTCTTCTTTATATTCCATTTCCAGATCAGAAATTCCCGTTCCGCATCTTTGGCACCAATTGATTACCCGCTCGCCGCGATAAATCCAATCTTTTTTGTAATAATGTATAAATGCTTTCTGAATAGCTGTATTGATATTGGGATCCATGGTGAAACGAGTGCGCGACCAGTCAGATGACACCCCGATTTTTTTAAGCTGGTCTAAAATAACGTGTTCATATTTTGATTTCCATTCCCACATTTTCTCCAGAAACTTTTCCCGGCCGAGGTCATGACGCCGGATTCCTTGTTTGCGGAGTTCTTTCTCAACAGCATTTTGTCCGGCAATACCGGCATGATCTATGCCCGGAAGCCAAAGCGTTTTAAAGCCCCGCATTCTTTTCATTCTCACTAAAATATCAACCTCGGTATTTTCCAAAACATGGCCCATATGGAGCGAACCGGTGATATTCGGCGGCGCCATCATCACGGAGAATTTTTTGGTTCTTTTCCCCGGCAGTTTGTCAGGACTAAAGTAACCCGATTTTTCCCAGAGCTTGTAGATTTTGTTTTCGGTTTTTTTCGGATCGTACGCCGAATTAAGTTCTTTTGGGATCATATTTATAACTTAAGATTAGCATCCATCGCGATATTTTTCCAAGAATTTTTGGCCGGTTTCCGTTTAAAATAGTTGAAATATCCGGCGGCGGCGATCATTGCGGCATTGTCGGTGGTATAAGAAAGTTCAGGAATAAATAGAGGAATCTTGTAGGGTTTTAATTTTTCCGCCATTTCTTCCCGCAATTTTTTATTTGCCGAAACACCCCCGGCGATCATTACCGATTTCGGATTGAAATTTCTCGTAGCTTTCAAGGTTTTAAAAACCAGAACGTCAATAGTGGCATTTTGAATTTCATAAGCAAGAGCCGGCCGGATTTTAGAAACAGAGTATTTTTTCACCAGATCATTATATAAATATAAAGCGGCGGTTTTAAGTCCCGAAAAAGAAAAATTATAGTCGGCAGAGTTTATCATCGGCCGAGGCAATTTTACCCGGTATTTAGTATTTGTTTCGAGTTTCTGATTTCGGATTTGGGATTTCCATCGCTCGGCTTGCCGAGCGATTGCAGGTCCACCGGGAAATTCTAGACCCAAAATTCGCGCGGTCTTGTCAAAACATTCGCCGGCGGCATCGTCAAGCGTCTGGCCGATAATTTTGTATTTACCATAGTCCCTCATTAAAACCAATTCGGTGTGTCCGCCGGAAACGATAAGAATTAAGGCGGGAAATTCAGTAATTTTATTTGTCAGCCAATTAGAGTAGATATGACCATCCATGTGGTTTACGCCGATAATCGGTTTTTGCCATTTGTAGGCCAAAGCGCGGGCGAAATTAACGCCGACTAAAAGCGATGGCATAAGCCCCGGCCCTCGCGTTACCGCTATTAAATCTATCCCATCGCTATTGATGTCCGACATCAATAGCGCGGCTTTGACAGTTGGGCCGATTTTTTGGAGGTGGGCGCGGGAAGCGAGGTTGGGAACGACGCCGCCGAATTTTTTATGAATCGCGATTTGAGAATGGGAAACATTTGATAAAACAGAAAAGCGCGGTCGCCCAAGGTGACCGCCTTCCGCTTCTATCACCGCCGCTGCGGTATCATCGCAAGAAGTTTCAATCCCTAAAATTTTCATATGACCCCAGCGGGAATCGAACCCGCGTTTACAGGATGAAAACCTGCCGTCCTAACCACTAGACGATGGGGCCTAGTGACAAATATTTTACATTAAAAAACGCTTTTTGACAAACTTTATTATTCGGGGTTATATAAAGACAAAAGTTTCTTTGAAAATTAAATATGGGAGGTTGAAATGAACTGGACGTATATATGGGCCGGATTGCTTATAATGGTTTGGTCAGAAATCTTTATATTATTTCTTTGCGCTTTAAAAAAGAGATTTATTCCGGCTTCCGATGTTGAGTCCGCGATTTTGGTCGCCAAGGGTCTTGAAAAAGAAGGTTTTACGCCGATTATTAATATTTTGGGCGAGCATTACACCAAAAAAACCAAGGTTGATAAAGCGGTAAGAAAATATATTTCGCTTATTGATGCTATTAGAGAAAATAACTTAAAAGCCAAAATTTCGGTAAAACCCACTCAAATTGGCCTTGCAGTTTCTGAAGAATTCTATTTTAATAATCTCCATTTGCTGGCGCGATGCGCTCACAGACAAAAGGTACCACTTGAGATTGACATGGAAAGTTTAAAATATCTTGATGGCACTTTAAGAGTGTTTCTAAAAATCCCCGGCGAATTTAACATCCGACAAGCGGTGCAATCATACTTAAAACGAAGCCGGCGGGATGTTGGAGAGCTTATCGCCCGCGGGCGCAGGGTTCGTCTCGTTAAAGGCGCTTATTCCGAAAGTGATTTGACCGTCGATGAAAGAAGGGGGTCGCTGGAAATTTTAGTTGAGCATCTTTTGCTCAAGGGCCGAGAGCCGGCGATCGCCACGATCAGAGATAAAGATTTGATTGGTTTTCTGACAGTTTTTCATTGGGAAAATAAAATCGAAAAAGATAAATTTATCTTCCAGATGCTTTACGGTATAAGTGATGAAATAAAAGAAGCGCTTCGCGATCTCAGATTCCGCGTTGAAGTCTATGTTCCGGTCGGGTTGTGGCACAAAGCTCTGCCGTATCTCTGGCGGAGAGTTAAAGAATTGGTGAAAATTTTATTTTGACTCTCGTTATTTTTCGTGTAATAGTAAAAGTAAATTTTTACGCTCATTTACAATAAGGATAAGGAGACCAAAATGCCGGAAGAGCAGGGGAATCAGGAAAATCAGGAAAAAAAATGGTTTCAAGCTCTCAAACTTGAAGCCGGTAGGGCCTTTTTAGATCTTCATTTTATTGAGCAAGAATTATCCAAAGAAAAGACGAATACGGCTGAAATAAAGCAGAAAGTAGCCGAACTGCGCGGCCACATTGAAGAGCTTTTGGCGCAATCAAAAGAAAATACCAAAGAAATGTTTGAGAATACGCAAAGAATGCTGGCGGCCGCAAGAGAAACAATTATGACTTTAAGGGCCGAGGTTGATAAACTCACCATACCGCCCAAAAACTGGGGCACATTTTTAGGTACCAACCAAGAAGGCCAACCTATTGTTTTTACGAGTGGTAGTAAAAGGACCGTCAATTTATCGCCCCATATTGAACTTACAAGTCTTCGTAAAGGTCAAGAAGTAGAGTTAAACGAAGCTTTAAATATAGTGAGTGTTGCGAGTTTTGATCTCCAAGGCGAGGTCGCCAGATTAAAAGATATTTTAGATGAGAATCGGCTGGTTATTACTTTAAGAGCCGATGAAGAGCGAGTCGTGGAAATTGCCGATTCGCTTAAGGGAGAAAAATTTTCTGTCGGCGACATTTTAAGACTTGATCCGCGCTCCGACATTGTTCTTGAAAAATTACCGAAAGCGGAAATTAGCGAACTTTTACTTGAGAAAGTTCCCGATGTCACTTTTAAAAGCATTGGCGGTTTAAGTGACCAGATTGAAATTTTAATTGAAGCTATTGAATATCCGGCTCTTTATCCGCAACATTTTAAATCGCATAAACTTAAACCGACAAAGGGCATTTTACTTTATGGTCCTCCGGGTTGCGGAAAGACGCTTCTTGCTAAAGCGGTAGCCAATCGTTTAGCTCAAAAATTCAAAGAACAAACAGGAGACGACAAAATTGAAGCTTACTTCCTGAATGTGAAGGGCCCGGAACTACTTAATAAATTTGTTGGAGAGACCGAACGAAAACTCAGGGAAATTTTTCAAAGAGCAAAAGAAAAAGCTTCAGAAGGCAACCCGGTCATTGTTTTTTTTGACGAGCTTGATTCACTGCTGAGAACACGAGGTAGCGGAATATCTTCTGATGTTGAGTCAACCATTGTTCCTCAATTTTTGGCCGAATTAGATGGGGTGGAAACATTAAAAGACGTAATTGTTATTGGCGCTTCCAACAGACAGGATTTAATTGATCCGGCAGTGCTTCGGCCGGGACGTTTTGACATTAGAATCAAAGTTGGTCGCCCAAGCGAAGATGGTGCCAGAGAAATTTTTGCGGTTTACATTACCCAGGATCTTCCTTGGGGCAATGATTCAAACGGCAATCCTTATATTGGACAAAAAGAACATTCTGTTATTGACCGCTTGCGAAACAATAAAGCTTCTACCGTAGATTTGAGCACTGAGGATAAATTTGTATCTTATGTAATTAATATAATTATTGATTATCTTTACTATACCGGCGAACCTATTACCTGGACCGACAGGCGAGGCAATAAGCACGAATGGAATACCGAAATTATCGAAACTACCGATGCTGATGGTAAAAAGAAAAAAATCCACATTAAGGATATATTGGTTTCCGGCGCGTTAATTGAAAGTATTGTCACAAGAGCGAAAAAAACCGCTTTAAAGCGTTTAGTAACTATCGATGAAAAAGGTATTAAGATGATAGATTTCTACGAAGCTATGAAACGCGAGATAGAAGAACATGCTGATTTACCTAATACCACAAATCCCGACGATTGGGCTAAAATTTTAGGCCAATATTCTGAAAGCGGCGCGCGCGTTGTTCATGTTAGACCCCTTAGAAATCAAAAAATCAATAAACCCAAAAAGGAAGAAGTAGTTTCTACCGGCCACTATCTCTAAAAAATCCATCCCGCAATCAATTTGCGGGATTTTGATTTTTATATTAATCTAAACCTAATTTCGGTTTCTTTAAAAATTAAATAAAAGACAGGAGTTTTGATGAAACAGTATCGGAATTTATTGGCGGACGTCGGATTTGACTACGGCGACCCTGATTTGCCCATGGTTTTTGGAAGCGAAACCGAATTGAAGCTAATTTCCCCGAGCCGAAAGAGTTTTTCCTCTTATTATCAAAATGGCGGCTAATAATACCGGCGCTTTTGTGCGCGATCCTGAAAAACCGTGGGAAAGAGAAGGATTGAATCATTTTGAAACGGAAGAGATGAAACAAATAGCTAAAGGGGCCGCTTCCGGCAACGTTCATTGTTTGCCGGAAAGGATTAAAAACGAAATACTTAGAATCGGAATTTCTCCCGAAGATTTCCATTTGGGCCAAGTCGGCATAAATTTGCCCGATGGCGCCAGGCTTTATATTGACGGTTCCCACATCGAGGCCTCCACTAGCGAATGCCGCGATCCTCGGCAGGTTGTTTGCCTTGAAAAGGCAATGGAACGGATAATATACGAGGCCGCTCTTCAAGCTCAGGAAATTTGCGGCCGCCAGATTTTTATTTTCAAAAATAACACCGATGGGCGGGGTAATAGCTATGGTTATCATCAGAACTTCGCGCTTCTAAGGAATTTTTTTGAGGAGCTTCTTAATGAAGGCAGTTTTTGGAGACAGGCTTGGTTGAGCTTTATAATCAGCGACCAGATTTACACCGGCGGCGGCAAAGTCGGTTCTGAAAAAGGCGGTAAGGAGTGCGATTACCAGATTTCCCAAAGGGCCGATCACATTAGTGCTGTTTGCGGCCACGATACAATGGACAAGCGGCCGCTTATTAATTATCGCGACGAACCTTTGGCTGATCGGGATAAATGGGGCCGGCTTCACGTGATTTGCGGCGATTCTAATATGTCGGAGATTGCCACGTGTTTAAAAATCGGCGCCAAGGCCTTGGTTTTGAATATGCTGCAGCACCAGTATTTTACAAGGGAAAAACCAGATGAATATAAGAACTTGTTTATCAGCGATCCGGTCGGTGCTTTTAAAGCGATTTCAAGGGATTTGACTTGCCAAAAACCACTGCTTTTTACCGCTAATGGCAAAAAATCCGCTTTGGAAATTCAAAAAACATGGTCGGCGTTTTTAAGAAATTTTTATTTACACTCTTTCTGCCGCTACCGAAACCGATGGATCGGCGAAGTTGTTGAAAAAAGGGAGCAAATTTTAAAATGGACTGAAAAACATGACCGGATTTTGGATTCAATTTTGGACTGGCGCATAAAACGAAGAATGATTAAAACCTACATTAGGACGGGTTTTAAAAAAAGAGGCCAAAAAATTACTTATCAAAACGAAAACGTTAGAACAATGGATATTTCTTATCACGATATCGGGCCAAGCGGCCTTTTTAACCGGTATAACCAACTTGGTAATGTTGAAAATCTTGCCGGCGAGAGCGACACCCGAAATTATATGGAAAATCCGCCGGAAAATACTCGCGCTTGGCTGCGCGGCCAACTAATAAAACATTATCCGTCTTATTTAACGGATGTGGATTGGGGGATGGTGTCGTTTCCTATTATTATCGGTGATTTTAAAGATAAGATAAGGTTAAAGATAGAACCGCTTGGCTCCACAATGGATAAAGTCGGCGGTTTGTTTGACGGAACGAAAACTTTTGAGCAATTTTGCGGAAAATTTATCTCGTTTTATTTAAACAGAAAAGAAAATTTCTAAAAAGGAAAAACCATGCGCGACAGAATCGTAAGCGAAGAAATTGAATGGCTGTGCAGTTTCAGGCGAGGCCCGGAATGTAGTTGGATAGAATATGCCCAATCGCCTTATGAAGCAATTCACTGCGTTTTAAGGCAGAAACACGCGCCTCACAGCTCCGGCGACTTATATTTTTTAAATGGTTTCCGGCTTTACACCGATACCGGCGGCCATTTAGAAACGGCTTTACCGGAATGCACCGGTCCAAAAGAAGTTCTAAGATTTGAAAGGTGGGCTGAACGTTTCGTGTGTTGGATTGCCAAGGAATTTGGAAATATAGGTGAGTATATTTTTCATAAAAAAACCAGCGATGACAACTTGGCTTTCAGCCGGGGCTGCCATGAAAATTATCAATCGGACGTGATGTTTGGCCCCCTACTCACCGAATCAGAGGAGATCTTAAATAGTTTTCAAAATCCGGTTATTGATAAGAGAATTAATTATTTGGCTTTGTTTCTGATAACCCGCCAGATTTTTACCGGAAGCGGCGGCATTATGCTTTACTCAAGAATTAATAGAGGATTGGATCGGTATGTGATTTCTCCCAGAACTCATTTTATTAATGCCGTTATTAGCGGAGCGACAACCGAAGCCGCCGGCAACAAAAGAGCGATAATAAATATTCGCAATCAGCCATTGGCAAATAATGATAAATATTGGCGGAATCATTTTATTTTGGGAGACGCCAATATGTCGGATATCGCGATATTTCTTAAATTAGGAGTCACAAGCTGTATTTTGGAAATGATTGAAGAGGGTTTTTATAATGAAAATCTTTGCCTTTATGATATTACCGAGGCGGTCAGTTTGCTTAAAAGAATTTCCAGGGACTTGACCTTAAGAAATGTCGGTATTCGTTTGGCCGATGGAGTATATTATAATGTTTTGGAAGTTCAAGAAAAATTTTTTGAAGACATCAAAAGATATTTGGAGTGTACCAGTCACGGCAGTGAGAAGTTGGAAATTTTGGAGCGTTACCGCGAAGTGTTAACATGTCTTAAAACAGACGATGAAAAATCATACGGTCAGTCGGATTGGAAAATCAAGATGAGTATGATCCAAAGGTATATGGATGGAAAGTCACTGCCATTAAATCATCGAAGAATCAGGGCTTTAGATCTTAACTACCATAGTCCGGATCCCGAAAAAGGCCTTTATTATATTTTGAAAAACCGGACCGGCTCTCAGATTAAAAGTTTGGTAAGCGAAAGCGAAATTTCAGATGCCGACAAGTTTCCGCCCCTTAGCCGGGCCAAATTAAGGGTTTTTGTCCAAAAACTCTACGACGAACTCGGGTTGCCTTATTATGTTTCCTGGGACCAGTGTGTTTTCCGCATCGGCAAAATTATGGAATCGGCGACGTTTTATGAAAAAACATTGTGGATGCCCGATCCCAAGGCCTTTTGGGTCTCGGCTCTTAATTTGGAAAAAAACTTTGATGCCATAAAATACTTGAATTCTTTAAAGCCCGGCGCTATTATATTTCCATAAGTTCTTTGTTCAGAAATGAGTAAAAAGGAGAAAAAGATGGCGAAAGAACAGAAAATAATCAAAAAGATGGGTACGCCCGAAAAACAGAAAAGTACAGAACCCGAAAAAAAGATGAGAAGAATTAAGAAAACGATTGACGAGAAGAAAAAAGCCGATCTTGATAAGCTTATAGATGAAATTGACGACGTTTTGGAGGAAAATGCCGAGGAATTCGTTCAGAATTACGTCCAGCGCGGCGGAGAATAAGCCCAAAACGAGCCCCAGAACTTCCGGGGCTTTTTAATTGAAAGTTGAAGTTTGATGTGTTATCTTATAGAAAAATACCTTGACAACTAAAGAGGAGCATTGTCATGCGGCGCCGGTTGATGGGTCTTGAAAAAGAATATGGACTTTACGGTGTTAATCCAAAAAAAATGGCTGAAACCGTGGACAAAATCCTTTCCCAAATGAGAACAGGTTTAGAGCACCTGGCAATAGAAGCGGTTCGGTATCGCACAATTTATTGGTCCATTAATGGCGCCAAATTATACAATGACACTCAGGGTGATCATCTTGAATATGCGACGCCGGAATGTGAATCGTTTAAGGATATCGTTGCTTGTGACAAGGCTGGTGAAAAAATTCTTATTAGACTGGTCAATTCTTACAATCAAAAAGAAAAAAGAAAAATCTTAATTTTAAAAAATAACATTTCTTATTATAGATCTAATGAGACCGATGGCATTGTCAGTGGCGAAACATCATGGGGCGATCATGAATGTTATCTCTTAGAAGCTTTTGAAAATATCTGCTCCGAATCGCGCTTTATAGATAATATTTTGCCTCATTTGGTAACCGAAATCATCTATACCGGCGCCGGGCACATTGAATCGTTAGGAGATTCTTATTGCTATGTTCTTTCTAGTAGAGCCGGTTTTATTACAAAAAAAACCGGCGAATCTGCAACTGCAGACAGACCGTTTATTATGAGAAGATACGGACAGGATACGCATGCTGATTACAACAAATGGCTTCGTTATCAAGTGGTTTCTAACGAAGCCAATATGCTTGAGGTGCCAACCTTCTTAAAATTCCTTACAACCCACCTTTGTTTTAGATTGGTAGAAGAAGGATGGCAGCTGCCGATTGATTTGGCCCTTGACGCTCCGTCCCAACTTAAAAAATTAAATCGTGATATTTATTTAGAAGATAGTTTAGAATTATTAAACGGCCAAACCAAAAAAGCGATTGACATCGAGCGGGTTTACCTTGAGGCGGCCAAAACCCTTGATCTTACGGACGAAGAACGAAAAGGTCTTGAACTCTGGGAGTGGGTTTTGGACTTGCTTTCTTGTGATTTAAAACTAGATGGCAATTTAAAAAAACTTTTCGGGGTTTTAGATCGAACCACTAAATGGTATTGGCTTAAAAAAAGGATGGAAAAAAGAAACTGGCCGCTAAGCCACCCCGAAATTTTAGGCATGAATCTGAAATATCACATTCTTAGCGATTCGCCGAAAGAAAGCCTCTGGTGCCTCTTAAATCTTAAAGATAAAGAGGAACCGTTTATTTATAGAGTCGTTTCGGAAGAAGAAATTGAAAGAGCCTTGACAGAACCGCCCCAGACTCGCGCCAAGATTCGCAGTGATTTTATAAAACTAGCATGTCATTATTCACCAGAAAGATTTAAGGTAATTAATTCAGATATCTGGAGTGAAGCCGTGTTAGAAGTAAAAGGTGAAAATAAGCAAATCAAAATTGATTTTGGAAACGATGATCCGCTAAACCCATCAAGGGAATCTTTTGAAAATTTTAAGAGAATGATTTTAGAAAACACCCCGGGCCATTAACGGCTTCGGGGTTTTATGTTATAAACGTAAGTGATTATGCTTGAAAAAAACTACACCAAAATCGGGCGGGCGGCCGAAATAGCGGACGCCAAAGAAAGGCGTTTTTACCGCGCTCTGGAAATGTTCCCGGCGTTTTTGTCGTGGTCCACTCTTTTTTTGATTGTCTTATTGTCGTGGCTCCTGCCTTTTTGGATGGCGATTTTTATTATCGCTTTTGACGTTTATTGGCTCTTTAAAACCGTGTTTTTATCGCTTCATATGCGCTCGGCTTTTAGTAAAATGAAGGAAAACTTAAAAAAGAATTGGCTTAGCGAACTTGCGAATATTAGACCGGTTTCAAAAGAACTTGGAAATATCAGTTGGCAGGATATATATCACTTGGTGATTTTACCGATGTATCAGGAACCGCTTGAAGTGGTCAGGTCAAGTTTTTTAAGCTTAAGCAAGGTTAATTATCCGTTAGACAAGTTGATTGTGGTTTTGGCCACCGAAGGGAAAGGTGGCGCTACTACCGCCCTTACGGCGGCGGAAATCAGAAGAGAATTTGGCGGCAGATTCTTTAAATTCTTGGTAACCGAACACCCCGCCGACATTGCGGGCGAAATTGCCGGCAAGGGCTCAAATGACAGTTGGGCGATAAAAGAGGCAAGAAATAAAATCATTGATGAATTAAAGATTTCTTATGAGCAAATTATTGTTTCGGTTTTTGACGTTGATACCGTAGTTCATCCGGAATTTTTCGGCCGCTTGACCCACGCTTATCTTTCTTCCAATAAGCCGCTGCGGTCATCGTTTCAGCCGATTCCGATTTTTGTAAATAATATCTGGGTTGCGCCGGCTTTCGCGAGGATTTTCGCTTTTTCAACGACTTTTTGGCAAATGATTCAGCAGTCGCGTCCCGAGCGGCTTATAACTTTTTCATCCCAGTCAATCGGCTTTAAGCCGCTCAGTGAATTGGGGTTTTGGCAGACCAACGTGGTGAGCGAGGACTCAAGAATTTTTTGGCAATGCCTGCTTTATTATGATGGCGATTGGCAGACTGCGCCGCTTTTTTTTCCGGTTTATATGGACGCCAACGTCGGCCCGACTTTTTGGGCTACGATTAAAAACCAATACAAGCAAATCCAGCGATGGTCTTACGGCGTGGAAAATAACGCTTATTTTCTATTCGGATTTTGGAAAAATAATAAAATTAATAAAAAGAAAAAATGGCGCCTTGGTTTTGTGATGATTGAGGGGGCCCATTCGCTAGCCACCAATTCCTTGATTATCTTTCTCTTGGGATGGCTCCCGACCCTAATCGGCCGCGGGGAATTTTCAGAGACCCTTTTGTCTTATAATTTGCCTTACATAACCCGTCTAATTATGACTTTTGCCATGGTCGGCCTCATTTTTACCGCTATTATCGCCGCCAATCTTCTGCCGCCTCGTCCGCCGCATTACGGTCGTTTTAAATATGTTTGGATGTTTTTACAATGGCTTCTATTTCCATTAAATATGATTCTTTTCGGTTCCATTCCGTCGCTTGATTCTCAAACTCGCTTAGCGCTCGGAAAATATCTCGGGTTTTGGAATACGCCAAAATCCCGAAATTTCTAATTTCTAATTATTCTAAGTGCGCTCGGTTTTTAAATTCACCGACTTTTTGCGCGAGAAGCGGATATTTTTTTAAGTTTGGGTCGGTGCTTAAAATTGTTTTTGCGGCTTCGCGGGTTTCTTCAACAAGTTTCAAATCAACTAAAGAGGCGATTGCCAAATCGGGCAATCCGGATTGGCGGACGCCGGTAAAATCTCCCGGACCTCTGATTTCCAGATCGCGTTCAGCCAAGTCAAAACCACTTTGAGCCGATTCAATGGCTTTCAAACGTTCGTTAGTTTTACCGGACGCCGAGTCGGTCAAAAGAAAGCAATACGATTGGTGTCGCTCTCGCCCCACCCGGCCTCTAAATTGATATAGCGAAGCCAGGCCGAATCTGTCAGCGCCTTCAATCATCATTACGGTGGCATTGGGCACATCAATTCCCACTTCAACAACCGAGGTGGAAACCAGAATATCAAGATTTTTATTTAAGAAATCGGCCATTATTTTTTCTTTTTCTTTTGATTTAAGCCGGCCGTGCAAAAGCCCAATTTTTAAATGCGGGAAAATATCCGTTTTAAGACGTTCGTATTCTTTTTTAACAGCCCTGGCTTCAAGTTTTTCTGACTCTTCTATTAAGGGACAAATGACAAACGCCTGGCGGCCATTTCTTATTTCGTTTTTTATGAATTCGTAAGCCCACTCGCGTTTGCTTGGTGGCACGATTTTGGTGATTATATTTTTTCTTCCTTTAGGCATTTCTTTTATAAGCGATAAGTCCAAATCGCCCCAAATGGTTAGCCCCAGAGTTCTGGGAATTGGCGTTGCCGACATTGAAAGAAGATGCGGGATGGACTCTTTGTGATGGTCGGCAAGCGTGGCCCGTTGGTTGACGCCGAAACGGTGCTGTTCGTCAATAATTATCAAAGCCAGGTTTTTAAAAATAATATTTTTCTGGATAAGCGAATGAGTGCCGATAATTACTTTAAGCTCGTTATCTTCAACTTTTTTAATAAAAATTTTTTTGCTGATTTTGCCTTGAGAGACCCGGGCCTCCGCAGACGTCAGGAGTCCAGTCGGGATTTCGAATTTCTCAAACAGCGGCTGAATTTTTTCATAATGCTGGCGGCTTAAAATTTCTGTCGGCGCCATAAAAGCGGCTTGATATCCGTTTAGCGCAGTAAGATACGCCGCCATGGCGGCAACAATGGTCTTGCCGCTGCCGACATCGCCTTCCAGAAGCCGGTTCATCGGCTTTGGCCCCTCAATATCTTTGATTATTTGCCATGAGGCCCTTTTTTGGTCATCGGTCAACTTGTAGGGCAGAGAATCAACGAATTTTTTGGCGGCTTTTTCGTCAAATTTGACAGACGGAGATGTTTTTTGCCGCAGTTTCAATCTTTCAAGTCTCATGAATAGCTGTAAAATAAAAAGCTCTTCAAAAGCGAAGCGTTTTCTGGCCAATTCGGCATCTCCCATCTTGTTAGGAAAATGGATTTGGGACAGGGCGTGAACCAAGTTTGGGAGATGATAATTTTTTCTTATTTCATCCGGCAAAACATCCGGTAATTGGTTTGCAAATTTTAAAATTGGTTTTATGGCAAAACGCAGCCAGCGCGAAGTGATGCCGGACGTTTCCGGATAAACCGGAACCAAGCGTCCCGTGTGAAGCGATTCTTTTTTATTTTTCTGTTCCCCGTAGCCCACTATTTCATAGGCGGGATTTGAAAAACAGAGCCGATTCCTGTTTAGGACGACTTTGCCGGAAAGATTAATCAAGCGGCCCAGCTTGAATTGGTTGGTCAGATAGGGCTGATTGAACCAGATGGCTTTTATGGCGCCGCTACTGTCTTCAACGACTATTTCCGTTAAAGTCATATGCCGCCTGAAAATCCGGATATTTTTGGAATTTAAAATTGTTCCGCGGATCGTGGCTTGTTCGTTTGGTTTGACATCTTTAATCGGGGTAAACTCCGAAAAATCCTCATAGCGGTAAGGAAAATGATAAAGCAAGTCGTGGATCGTCTTTATTTTCAATTTAACGAGTTTTTTAACGGCAGCCGGATTGAAATATTTTATATTTTCAATTAAAGCGTCTAAAATTGAAGTCATGACGCCCTCGAGAGGAATCGAACCCCTATCACGGGAACCGCAATCCCGTGTCCTGTCCATTGAACGACGAGGGCTAATTAAAAAACGTGGCTATATTTTACCACGTTTTTTAAATTTCCGCCATTAAATAAAAAACTAAAAAAATCTTTTCCTCAGTAAATCTACAAGCGATTGTTCTTCTTCGTTTTCCGGCAGGTATCTTAAAAGAATTTTTCTTATTTGCAATTCGTCGCTATTGCGGAAGGGAATGGTTAAAAGAGGCGTGAAGTGGCGTTTGTAATGGAAAGCCAGTTCGGCGTGATCGGAAAAAATCCAAAATGATTCAAAATTGTCATAAAGATAAATTTTTGATCCGATACATAGCCCTTCGCCGTCAAGCCGAAAATCAAGAAGTTCCAGTTTTTTATTTTTTGACGAATATATTATTAGCGCGGCCAGCGCGACAATGATTATAAAAAGATAATTTTTTAGGATAATTGAAAAAACCACAATTGCTAAACCAAAAATTGAAAGCGCCCAGTACCACTCGTCGCTTTTAGGCGAAAAATTCGGCTCTTCCATCTGCCATTCCAAAATTTCAGCTGCGCCGCTTTCTTTTTCCAAATCACGATCTTCTTTAACTTTAATTTTTACAGGTTCGTTTGTCATATGTCAGTCATTATAGAGCCTTTCAGGCGATTTTTCCAGAGGGCGGTTTGATGGGAATCGTTCGGGTCATTTATTCGGGAAATGAGACAAATGAGACACTGGATAGGTGGTTTGGGCAGTGTAACATTCTAAAGGGTTACTTTCCCATCCTTGATACTAAAATACTCAAATCGGTTAAATCAACTCTGCCATTATCATTAAGGTCATATTGCGGCGTATCGATAGACCCGAAGTTATAAATTAAAATGCTTAAATCGGTCAAGCCGACTTTGTTATCGTTATTAAAATCGTAAACCTCCGGCTTATTGTCTATTACAGAATAAACAACGCCGTTTTTATTTCCGGTGATGTTCGTTCCTTCTCCATCAGCGGCCAGAATCTGGGCATCGGCAAAATCTATTTCGGCTTCCCCAATCATTTTGGGTTTGAAAGTTATCGTTAAAATTTCGCCCGTTCCCGAAAATCCCTTGTCTCCCGTCAAAACACCGGAGAATTCAATGGTTCCGGAAGTGTTGCTAAAAGACGGTTCTTGAACCCAAAAAGTGAGGATGGAATTTTCTTTGGAGATATTGACCGCCTCCAAGCTGTCCATAGGAAATTTAATTACGGCGTCAACGGCATTTATGGGATTTTGAGTGTTAACGCCGACAACAACTTCAAAATTTTGATTGAGCGCGACGATCGCGCTGTCTTTCGGCAGCAGCGATATATCAGCTTTTTGATTTTCCGGCTGGCCTATCAAACCGACAGCTGCCGCGAAAACAAAAGCCGACAATCCGAAAACCAAGGCGTATTTTTTGTATCTTCCCGGCGGTGTTTCGGAGTGATAACTGGCCAGAACAACGCCTATCAATAGCAAAAGCTGGGCAATGATAAAACCGAGATAAGCGTAGGGCGCGTTAACAAGGGCCAAAAAATATATCGGGAACACTTTGGCGGTTTGCCAGATATATAGATCGGAAATCATATATACAATCCAGCCGAGAATAATAAACGCCGTTCCGATTCTGGCCGCTGATGGAGAAGGAACGAACATCACCGGAAATAAAAACGGCGTTGTTTATTCTGTAATAGACAATAAG
>Ga0076089_104_pt1 | contig 39995 bp, 47 predicted proteins | sample RifGroC1_FD_68228 | JGI IMG/M metagenome (GOLD analysis project Ga0076089, IMG submission 68228) | Parcubacteria bacterium GW2011_GWC1_43_11 | reverse complement strand
TGGTATATGAACAAAAATTTAACAGCAGGACAGAAGCAATGATTTTAGAAAAATACTTAAAATCATTTAGAAACAAAAAAAGAATTAAAGCTTATATCGCGGGGTGGAGGAGTAGTACCTCACGAGGCTCATAACCTTGAGACGCCGGTGCAATTCCGGCCCCCGCAACAAGGATTTATTCGCTAGCTCAAAAAGTGCAAGAAGTATATGGCCTTATGCACTTAGATTATGCCAAGATAGTATAGATAATTTGTAAAATATCATGCTTGTGGTTATTAGATAGAGTACCAAACATTTTTATCATTTCTAAAAATACTTTGACGTTATTTTCCGTGATTTCAAAATGGGCAATTTCTTTTGCTTCGGCAATTCGTCCAATTAAATTGGTGTCCGCTTTTAGTTCTGTAATCGGAAAACATAAATATAACATCGGTTGCGTACCGACTGCGTATTGTTTTTCAGTAATTTTTATTTCGGTAACTATTTCGTATCCATTAAATTGATGAATTAAAAGCGGATATTTAACTTGGGTATATTCAAAATCAAATCCATTTATATTTTTTGCTATTGGATGACTACGATCAATTTGCAACTCAGAATTATTATCAATCAAATCACGGCTTTGTATTGAATTAAGATAGGCGATAACGCTTTCCAACTCTTCTCTGGAAATAACATTCCATTTATAAAAATACCAAATATACTCTGATAATTCATAAAGCGCCTTAACTTTTCCATTTGCACCAGTGAATTCGGTTTCTGGCAATGATGACTCTGCGAGTTTTTCAGTTTCCTTTTTAACAACATCATAACCGATTTGCCATTCAACTTAATTACTTAAAGCAAATCCGTCTCGCCTAACTGCAACTGGCGTTCCATATTCATTCACAATCGAGCGATTTTTGATGCGAATTTTGCCACTAACAGAGGTTAATAAAATTGGTACTTCAATCTTGCGTTCCTGTTCTTTAATTAAAATTTTTGGCATATTTTTCTCCTAATCTAGTTCCCAATAATTCTCTAAAATAATTATCTATTTTTAGTTTAGCATTAGGAATGTCTCTAAATTTAAATCTATTTTTTAAAATAGGATTTGTGTGAACGCTCTGGGCAATAAAGCACTCTTTTATTTCACTAAATTTTTCATTATCAATTATCACATCGCAGTTCCCAATAAAATACGGCATTTTATCTGCGTATTGTTTGAAGATATCAATATAGCAATAGTATGGGAGCTTCTCCATCAATACATAAACGGTGTTATAAGTATCGGAATCGATAAAAGTACAGTTACGCTTGAGCGCATTTATGTCCCTTAAAGTCCAAAATTTTGCCACTGGTTTATCATTTTTATTTAAATATTTTTTATTTGGATACTTTTGGACATAATTAACTATTGTGTCAAAATCTCTTAAGCGAAAAAAACCGCCATCTTTTACTTTAAATTGATAATTTTTAATATAATCATGAGTCATCCCATTTTGGTCTTTTATGTAAAGAGCTACTAAGATTGGAAAAGCCATCCCACGAGAGGTGTCAGAAAATTCATGACTACTTATAATTGTTCCATCGATTAATTTATATTTTTGGGCAAATTTTGAGAGCAAGGCAAAATTTGCTTTTTTAATCAAATAAGACAGCGGGTGCAAAACGCAAATGTAATCCGCTTGAAGCTTATCATAAGAAAGTAAAAATGACATTCCCAAATCTCTGGTTTTTATATCAGAATCAATTTTATCTTGGGCAGAAATATCTTTTATGGAATTACGGATAATGGAAGTTGTATCGTTATATGGCGGATTGCCTATGGCTATAAGTTTTTCATTATTTTCAATCGCTATGTTTTTTCGGCAAACATTTACAAGTGAATTTTGACGGATGAAATCTACATCATTGATTCTTTTTTTCGCTTCGGAGATAGCTTTTTCGTCAATATCAACGCCGACTAATCTTTTTGCAATATTTTTTTTTACTAAAAATGAACCGTAGCCACAAGACGAATCTAAAATTGTAAAATCCTTAATGCTGGGAACATTTTTTTGTAAAATAAAATAAGTTAAATCGACAATAATTTCAGGCGTATAATAAGAGCCGAGATTGACCGTGTCTGTGTGATTTAGATGTTTTTGATCTCCGTTCATAATTTCGTCATATATCATATCAGCTTTTTCTAATCTTGATAAGAATTTAGAAAAACCAGTATCTTTAACGGATACCGGCTTTTCAATCGCCCAAAATCCGAATTCTGAAAATTGGCGGTGAAATTATATCCTTTGCGCGAACCTTTTTCGAGCGGAAACAGAACTGCCTCGCCCCGCCGCCCGCCTCCGCTAACGCTCCGGCGGCAACCTCGCAGAAAAATATCCTCCTCTTTCTTGATTTTGCGCGCGACCGATTTTTTCTTCTAATTCGGCAGGCGGCGGGGCTTCGGACGGATCGCAGGCAAAAAGTTTCCTCCCCCCAACCCCCTCCACTTTTTGCCTGCTCGCTTGGTAGTGTGAGGAGGTCAGGAAATAATAGAAGTTACCTCTTTCAATTTTTTAATACCGTACAAAACTCCCGATACAAGAATGAGTAACAAATAGCCAAAAGAAATGAGATCATGAGGTCTGGGCAATTTCGATGCAACAATAAATAATGTTATTACATGAACAACCACAGAAATTATTTCCCCATGTATACTATTCGTATATTTTTGTTTTAATGAAGTGAATAATTTATTTCTGGCAGAGTCGTAAAACTTTATGATAGAAAAGGATATCCAAAATTCATTTATAATTAATAATAGGCCAGCAAGTAAGGAAAACTGGCTTAATTGAGTTGCATAATTTGCTAAAGGAATATTCATCATGCTTCCCGTGCCAACAATCAGCACAAATGATAAAAATATGAGGATTGGCAAACCCTTAACTTCTTGAAGAATTTTTTCCTGCTCCAAAGACGAAACTTTATCAAAAAATATTGCATAGAATATATTGTAGATATCCATTACCAAAAATATACTGGCAAGAATTATAAATCCAGCAAAAGGAGGTATCTTTGTCACAAAGAGTGATGAAAAGAATAAAACAGCCATCAGTGTAATAATAAATACAAAAGACACTAATTTTCTTCTTATCAATATTTTTGTATTTGCACCAATTGCGCTCACCATTTTTTAATTATACGGTAAAATGAATTTATGTTAAACTAGATTTATGTTTTGGAATAAATTTTCCGTTTTTTACTCTCATCGGATACATATTGGGTAAGCTAACGGTTGGGTTAAAAAAGAAAATAAAGAAAAAATAGAGTAGTTATTATATGAAAATGAAAAAGCTTTTGTTAATAATCACTTTCATAGTCATTGTTGTGCCTTTAGCGTTCTTTGTATTGTTTTTCATTCAGGACCAAAGAGATAAAGCTTCCCTTATGAAAGTTTTTAAGGACCTACCTGTTTTTAGTGAAAATAATGCATGTATGGATTTTGGATTTCGCCCGAGAGACCGAGTGATGGGAACTTGGGCGAGCGTTGGGTGTAAATATGTTCCTCTCTACGGATTTAACACAACAATTGAAAAATATGACGCATATTTAAAAAATTCTGGATGGATTCTCTATAGCAAAGCCCAAAATGAAGAAAATTTTTACTATGAAAAAAACAACTATCGTTTCTCGATTAGCATTCCGTCTCGTAAAAGATTTGTAACAATTGATAATAATGATGAAATCATTGCAAGAACTGATGAGGCACGGAAGACCAATCCCTACATAACTATTGGCATAGAACTGAAAAAATGAATCATTTTCAAATTTCGCCTCTTAAATTTGCCATAATATATGCCGCGGTTTTTTATGTGCTCGGCTATGTTACGTTAATCCCCGCTCTAGGCATTCTGGAAACGGTTATTTTCTCTCTTAGTCCGAGTTTCTTGCATTTATATATTTTGAGACCCGTTTATGCCATGTTTTATCAGAACTTTTCTTATTTAGGGTTGCCCTTTGGGTTTTTTATCAATTATATATTTGGTTTATTGGGGGGCAAAGTAGTATTAATATTTACGTCTGGTAAATTAAGCAATAAACAGTTTGTGATTCTTTCATTTATCGTGCTTTTGGCAATATCGAATGTTTTGAACGCAGTCTTTGTTTTTGAGGAGTCGCAAGAAAACCCGGTGCCAATTGTTGTATTGGGCATGTTGCCATTTTCAATAATTGCTCTTAGCCTTTTTGTTTATAAAATTTTCATAATAAAAAAACGGTCTCCCTAAATTGTCCCGTATTCTATGATTACGGTAAAAAAATCACTATTAACTATTATACTTTTAGTTTTAGCGGTTGTTATCATAATAGCTTCTTTTGAAATAGCTAAAACAATAATATATGATTAATAAATCAGCCGCTATCATTATAAAAAATAAAAGCGTTCTCTATCTTAGAAAACGCGGTTTTTTGTTCTATATTTTGCCTGGCGGAAAAATTGGACATTATTATAATAATGGTATATACTTTGTTTTGTAAGTTTTCTCGCGAGTTTGCAGTCCTTATTACTTTTTAGTAAGGGACCAGCTTAAGAGAAGGTCGCCTTACATAAAAGTAAATAACAAGGATTTATGGCTAAAAAGTTATATGTTGGCAACTTGTCGTACAAGACCACTGGTGAAGATCTGAAACAGTATTTTTCAGAAGCCGGCGCGGTCGCCGACGCGGTTGTCATTACGGACAAAATGTCCGGCCGTTCCAAGGGCTTTGGCTTTGTGGAAATGTCCACCGAAGAAGAGGCCCAGAAAGCCATTGAAATGTTCAATGGCAAGGAATATGAGGGAAGAGCGCTGAAAGTTAATGAAGCGCGCCCGTTAGAAGAACGGCCCAGAAGAGAAGAAAGATACTAAATCAAAAAAAAACTCGTCCCGCAGCTGCGGGACGAGTTTTTTTATTGTTTTTAAGGTAAAAAAGGCGTAAAATATTTATAATGTTTAAGATTCTGGAAATAAAATCGGAAACTGAATATAAATCGCTCGACTTAAAATCAAATGCGCCCTTTACTCAGGCCTGGTTTTATGGCGAGTGGCAAAAAGTTATGGGGCGCAAAGTCAGAAGATTTGAAATAAAACAAAACTTCGAAACTATCGGATTTTTCCAAGCAATAAAATACCCCATGCTTTTTGGGCAAAGTTTTTTATACATTCCGCACGCATCAGTCCTCCGAATCCGCCCAGTTGGCGGAGAAGGAGGAGACCGACCTTTTCAGGATTTTTTAAAAGAGTTTAATAAAAAATTATTTGAAATCGGAAAAAAAGAAAATGCTATTTTCGCGCGATTTGATTTTTTTCCCGTGAAGTCCGACTTCAAAAATCCCCGAAGTCTGACTTCAAACCCGTTTTTAGAAAATTATTTTAAAAAAGTTCCCACGTACGCTTATCATTCTTCTTATTTTCAGCCGAAATTTGAATGGATTCTTGATTTGAATAAAACAGAGGAAGAATTATTGAAAGCAATGCATCCGAAAACCCGCTACGGCATTCGGCTGGCGGAAAGCAGGGGCGTAGATGTTGAAATTATAAAAACTGATTTTCAAAAATATTTTCCATATTTTTATGGTTTAATGAAAAAAACCGCCGAAAGAAATGCCTTCAGCTTACATCCGGAAATTTATTATAAAAACATTTTTTCAAATTGCGAAGAAAATAAAAACGCTTTTTTAGCAATCGCGAATTACAATAATAAAATTCTCGCTATAAATTTAGTTTTATTTTATGGTGAGGCGGCTTACTTTGTTTTTGGTGCTTCTAGCGACGAGTTTAAAAATTTAATGGCGCCTCATTTATTGCACTGGAAAACAATCATTGAAGTTAAAAAACTTGAGCTTGGGATTTATAATTTTGGAGCCGTTGGTGAAGAATTCGGGGGCGTTTCACAATTCAAAAAGCGTTTTGGCGGAGAACTTTTGGAACATTCCGATTCTTATGACTTGGTTTTAAAACCTTTTTGGTATTTTCTATATAATTTTTATAAACGAATCCGATGAGCTTTAAATCTTCCACCTGCGGGGGATCACCCGAAGGGTGAAAAATAAAAAAATTAAATGAACTTAAAATCTAAAATTAGAAATATTATCCCAAATTGGTACATTTCTTTTTATCACCTAGCCTTAGCGGCAATAGCGGCTTTTTATTACGGCTTTCCGTCAAAAAAGATGATTATTATCGGCGTCACCGGTACCAAAGGTAAAACCTCGGCAGCGAATTTTATCTGGTCAGTTCTTACGGCCGGCGGGCATAAAACCAGCCTGATAGGCACGGCGAATATAAGAATGGGCGATATAGAGATGATGAATAAATACCACATGACAATGCCGGGTCGATTTATTTTGCAAAAATTATTGAAACAAATGGCAAACGCCGGCTGTAAATTTGCCATTGTTGAAACAACTTCTGAAGGCATAAAACAATGGCGGCATTTCGGAATTTTCTACGACATTGCCGTTTTTACCAATCTTACGCCGGAGCATTTAGAGTCGCATGGTGGAAGTTTTGAAAAATATAAAAAGACCAAGGGCGAAATATTTAAAGCGCTTCATAACGGAAAAAATAAAATAATAAATGGCCGGGAAATTAAAAGAGTCATTATTGCTAATTACGACGATCTCCATAAAGAATATTTTCTTGGTTTTCCGGCCGATAAAAAAATAACTTTTGGAACGGGAGGGGAAGCCAATTTTCAAGCTGATAAAATAAGAAACACCGGATACGGCTTAGAATTTTTTGTTGGTTCGATGCTGTATCAAATAAATATTCTTGGCAAATTTAATATCTATAATGCGCTTCCGGCGATTGCCGTTGGTTCGCTTTTTGATATTCCCGAAGAAAAAATTCAGGAAGGCCTAAAAAATCTTAAAAATATTCCCGGCCGGATGGAAAAAATAGACGAGGGGCAAAAATTTTTAGTTTTTGTGGATTATGCCCATGAAAAAGAGGGGATGACGGCGGTTTTAAATACGGCGCGAGAACTGGTTATTGAAAAAGGCGGCAGGGTCGTCGTTCTTCTCGGAGCCGAGGGCGGCGGCAGGGATAAAGCCAAGAGGCCGATTTTGGGCGAAATTTCGGCTAAAATGGCCGATTTTGTCGTTATAAGCAATGTAGACCCTTATGAAGACGACCCAAAAGAAATCTGCGAAGACATCGCGCTATCAGCAGAAAAATTTAGCAAAACACGCGGTAAAAATTTGTTCGTAATAGAAGATAGGCGCAAGGGAATTAAAAAAACGCTTTCATTAGCGAGCGAAAATGATATAGTATTAATAACGGGCAAGGGCTCGGAGCAATCAATCATTATCGGCGGCAAACGCCATCCATGGGACGACCGAGTTGTTGTTCGCGAAGAAATTAACAAACTAAAAACGTAAAGCATATGGCGCAAATCATTCCCGCATTAATTGTTGCAGACACATATTTATATAATGATTTTGAGGAATTAAAGGATAAATTTGAGAAAATCAAACCGTTTTTGGCTGACTTGGGCGGCTGGATTCAGGTTGATATTACCGATGGCGAGTTTGTCACCAGTAAAACCAATTTGGGCCTTGAAGAATTGGCCTATTTCACAAAATCGGCCAATGTTGAATTCCATTTAATGGTATTGAGATTAAGGGACTCTATTGACAGGTGGATTGGTCTGGAGCCGAAAAGAATTATTTTTCATATTGAGGCCTCGGGGCCGGAAGATATTAAAAATATCATTGAAAAATGCCGCCGTGCGCAAATTGAAGTCGGGCTGGCCCTGAATCCAGAAACGCCGACTTCAAGCTTAAAACCCTGGCTGGATGAAATTGACGTTGTTATGTTCATGGGGGTTTATCCCGGCCACGGCGGCCAAGATCTTATTTCGGACGCGGTAACCAAAATCAGATTATTGCGCTATAGCCATTCTGGCATTAAGATAGAGATAGATGGCGGCGTTAAAGTTGATAATATTTTACAGCTTAAAGAAGCGGGTGCTGATATTTTTGCGATCGGCTCCGGCATCTTGGCGATGCCCGATGTCGGTCAAGCCATCGCCGATTTCAAAAACGTTTTATCAAAATAGTTTTAATTTCACATGTCCGAATATATTCACGATGAAAAAGTAAAAGAACTTGAAGAGCTGGCGAATAAGGTTCGCCAGAGTTTGATTGAAGAGCTTGTTGAGGCCAAATCGGGCCATACGGCCGGGCCGCTGGGCATGGCCGATATTTTTACCGCACTTTATTTCCATGTTTTAAATCATGACCCGAAAAATCCGGATTGGCCGGAGCGCGACCGTCTGATTCTTTCAAACGGCCACATTTGTCCGATTCGCTACGCGGCGATGGCCCACGCCGGTTATTTTCCGCTTGAAGAACTTAAAACCTTAAGAAAATTTGGCACTCGGCTTCAGGGGCATCCCGAAAGGGAAAGATTGCCCGGCGTTGAAACTACTTCCGGTCCTTTGGGATCCGGTTTGGGGCAAGCGGCCGGCATTGCTTACGGAGCCAGAATGGACTCTAAAAAATTCCGAGTCTATTGCGCCATGTCTGATGCCGAACATCAAGCCGGAAACTTGTGGGAGTCAGCAATGTTTGCCGGAAACAACAAACTTAGCAATCTAACCGGAATTGTTGACCGCAACAATATTCAAATAAATGGAATGACTGAAAACGTGATGCCGCTTGAGCCGCTTAAAGCCAAATACGAAGCGTTTAACTGGCACGTGCTTGAAGTTGACGGCCACAACATTGAAGAATTCGTTGACGCGGTTGAAGAGGCCAAAGCCATTTATGAAAAACCCACTGTCATTATCGCTCACACTATTGCGGGCAAGGGGATTCCTGAAATAGAATTTGATTATAATTGGCACGGCAAGCCGCCAAAACCGGAAGAGGGCGACAAATTTTTAAAAGAATTGCGGACTTTAGGAGGAAAAATTAAGAGTGAACATGAATAAAGAAGCATATTTAATAGAAGATTTATCAAAAGCGGAAAAAGCACCGACTCGCGATGGCTATGGCAAAGGACTTGTTGATCTCGGCGAAAAAGACGACCGCGTTGTTGTGCTTTGCGCCGACCTTGCCGAATCAACTCGCTCCCATTGGTTTAAAGAAAAATTTCCCAACCGTTATATTGAACTCGGCGTTGCCGAGCAAAATATGGCGACTATTGCCGCCGGCCTTGCAAACTACGGAAAAATTCCTTTCATTTCTTCTTACGCGGTTTTTTCTCCCGGCCGCAACAACGAACAGATACGGACTACTATTAGTTTGAATAATTTGCCGGTAAAAATTGCCGGCGCTCATGCCGGAATTTCCGTCGGTCCCGATGGCGCCACTCATCAGGCGCTTGAAGATATCGCTTTGATGCGCGTTCAGCCGAATATGATGGTAATAGTGCCTTGCGACGCGATAGAGACCCAAAAAGCCACAATAGCAGCGGTTAATTGCTGTTCCGGCCCGGTTTATATCCGTTTTGGCCGTGAAAAATCACCGGTTTTTACCACCGAAAAAACGCCTTTTGAAATCGGAAAAGCAGTTGTGCTACGAGAAGGAAAAGATTTAACTATTATCGGTTGCGGTATGCTTTTATATAATGCACTTTTAGCGGCAGAAGAATTATCAAAAGAGGGAATTGAGGCGACAGTTATAAACAGTCACACTGTAAAGCCGCTGGATATAACGACGATTTTAAATTCAGTTAAAGAAACTAAAGCGGTGGTGACGGTTGAAGAGCATCAGACCAGCGGCGGGCTTGGTTCGGCCGTTAGTGAGGCGCTTAGCCAGCACTTTCCAGCGCCCCAAGAATTTATCGGAGTCCATGATCGTTTTGGCGAATCGGGAGAGCCCGAAGAATTGATTGAAGCGTTTGGAATGGGAATTAAGGATATTAAAAATGCGGTAAAGAGGGCTATTAAACGCAAAGTATAAAACGAAAAATGCAAAACAACTATGATTTTTTGGGAATCGGCGATATAACGATTGACGCTTTTATAAAAATTAAAGAAGCGCGCGTTTATCGCGACCATAACGGAGAAAAACCTCAGCTCTGTTTGAATTTTGCCGATAAAGTTCCGTATGATGACGTTTATGTGATTCCGGCAGTCGGCAACAGCGCCAACGCGGCCGTGGCGGCTTCCCGCCTGGGTCTTAAAAGTGCTCTTTTAACCAATATTGGCGACGACATGAACGGTCGTGATTGTCTTAAGGCCCTAAAAGTCGAACGGGTAAGCACCGAATATATTGTCAAAAACAATGATAAAAAAACCAACTATCATTATGTTTTATGGTTTGGAGATGATCGGACAATTTTAGTAAAGCATGAAAATTATGATTATAAAATGCTTGAAATAAAATGTCCGCGCTGGGTTTATCTTTCATCAATGGGCGAAAATTCCCTGCCATTTCATTACGAACTTCTAAAATGTTTTGAGGAGCATCCGGATATAAGATTGGCTTTTCAGCCGGGAACTTTTCAGATGAAATTCGGCAAGGAAAAACTTAAAGGAATTTATAAAAGAACCGACTTGTTTTTTTCCAACAAAGAAGAAGCCCAAAGGATTTTAGAGACGGAAGAGGGCGATATGAAAAAATTATTAAAAGGCGTGGCGTCAATCGGTCCCAAGATCGTTGTTATTACCGATGGCGTTAAAGGGGCTTATTCTTACGACGGACATGAAATGCTGTCTATGCGGCTTTATCCCGATCCGGCGCCGCCGCTTGAGCGCACCGGCGCCGGCGACGCTTTTTCCTCAACTTTTACCGCCGCTTTAGCGCTGGGAAAATCGGTGAGAGAAGCGATGATATGGGCGCCGGTTAATCCGATGTCGGTAGTCCAGCATATCGGCGCGCGCGCCGGTCTTCTGACGCGGCTGGAAATTGAGGAATTTCTTAAAAAAGCTCCGGCCGATTACGAGCCGAAGATAATAGGATGATAAAAGATTATTTAAAAAAAACGATTTCCGAGAAGTGGGCCTTGGGGCATTTTAATTTTTCGGAAGATGACGCTTTAAGAGCGATTATTGAAGCGGCCGCCGAATTTAAAACGCCAGTTTTTGTCGGTACTTCCGAAGGAGAGAGAAAACATATTGGCTTAAAGCAGGCGGTTAACTTGATAAAGGCATTTCGGGAAGAATTTGGCATTCCGATTTTTTTAAATGCCGATCACACTAAAAGTTTTGAAGGTGTTGTTGCGGCGGTTGACGCCGGCTATGATGCGATTTTAGCCGATTTTTCAGCCCTGCCGTTTGAAGAAAATATTAAATTAACCAAACAAAGCGTAGAATACGCTAAGTCAAAAAATCCTGAAATAATAGTTGAAGGAGAACTTGGTTATGTAAGGGGCGAATCAAAAGTGCAAAAAGAAATTATAGAAATAAAAACGGAGGACTTAACCAAGCCGGAAGAAGCAGGGCAATTTATCAAAGAAACCGGCGTTGATATGCTGGCGCCGGCGGTGGGCAATATCCATGGTATTGCCGCTAACGCGCCGAAGTTATATTTCGCGCGAATTGCCGAAATTAAGAAAGCCGTTGGCGATAATATTTATCTGGTTTTACACGGCGGTTCGGGAATGAGCGAGGCTGATTTTAAAAATTCAATTGACTCCGGAATTTCGGTGGTACATATAAACACCGAAATCCGCGTGGCTTTTACCGAAGCACTGAAGGAGACAATAAAAGAAAAACCAGAAGAAACAACGCCTTATAAAATTTTAACCCCTTCCATTGAAGCAATGAAAAAAGTCATAGAAGAAAAACTAAAAATTTTCGAAAGTATAAATAAAATATAAATTGTGACATGATAAAAATCGTAAATGATTCAATATCTAAGGAGGAATTAATAAATATCGCTAAAAATCAATTTGGCTATTGAAAAAGCAGAAGTGTTATTAGAAATAATATGAGCAATAATGACTTATTCCAAAAAGTAAAAGAGCTAAAATTACCGATAGGCAAATACGCTCTATTCGGTAGCGCGCCATTGGGTATTAGGGGGCTAAAAGATTGCCACGACATAGATATTATTGTCACGGAAGATTTATGGAACGAATACCAAGATAAAGAAAATTGGGAAACAAAAAAATTCAACAATGGAACATTATATCTGGCAAACGGCGGTGTGGAATTATGGAAAGATTGGGGTCCCGGGAGATGGGATATCGAGCGATTAATTAGAGAAGCGGAAATTATTGATAAACTTCCGTTCGTAAGATTGGAAAAAGTTCTTGAATGGAAAAAACAGAATGGCAGAGAAAAAGACTTGAGAGACATAGAGACGATAGAGAAATTCCTGCGGATGCAAAAATAAATTCAGAAGTGTTATGGGGAATAAACATCCTTACAAACTTGAGAATGTAAGGATGTTGTTTGGAAAAAGTATAAAAAGTGCCATGGAGGGTAAAAATGTGTTAGATTTAATTTATGTCTATCAAAATTGTTAAAGATACAATTTCTAGAAAAGAACTTAAAGATATCGCCAAGAATCAATTTGGCGATTTTGTGAAGGCCGTGGTTGATGTTGAAAAAGAAATTATGGCTATTGGCGGCGAACTCCACGCTGACGAAGAGGCCCTGCTTTTACAGAATGGGTCGCTCCAAGAAAATTTATGGGGAATAAATTTTCACACTGATAAATCCAATGGTGATTTTATTGAATTTGATTCAATGATTAATATAAGGCCATCGCAGAATAATAGATCCAGAGGCGTTGAAAGTTTGGATATTCAAAGAAAAATTAAAGATATAATTAATAAATTAATTTTATAACAATTGTGGCCATTCAACATACAAATTTGGCGGCTGGCGGCTGGCAAAAACTTTCTTTGCTTGAGCAATTGGGAAATATTGGCGGTGAAACAAGCCGCGCTCTTAATTGGCGCGATAAGGATCAAAAATCATACGAAAATGCTATTTATAGAGCATTGGAACTTTTAGATTTAACAATTTGCGATCCTCGCTGGAAGAATCGGTTGAAAGAGATCGTCCGAGCCCGAGAGTTATTATGCGACGCCATTTTGGGCGGCAAAGAATATAAAACATCGCTTAATGATTTAAACCGGTATTTTTTCCATTTTGCTCTCGCTGCCCGTCTTTTAAAATAGATTTCTTATAAAATTGAATATAAATATGTTAATATAAAAATATGGCAAAAATCTATGTAACAAGAATGGTTCCGCAAAGCGGGATTGAAGCGCTAAAATCTAAAGGATATGAAGTTGCCGTTAATCCTGAAGACAGGGTTTTAACCAAAGAAGAATTGATTGGCGCGCTGAAGGGGCAAAATTATGACGCGCTTTACTGCCTCTTGACTGACAAAGTTGACAGTGAAGTGATGGATGCTTTCGGGCCGCAGCTTAAAATTATTGCCAACATGGCCGTCGGCTTTGATAATATTGATACTCTAGAAGCCAAAAAGCGGGGGATTATGGTTGCTAATACACCGGGGGTTTTAACCGACACTGTCGCCGAACACGCCTTTGCTTTAATGCTCTCAATTGCCCATCGAATTCCCGAGTCCGACAAATTCGCGCGAGCGGGAAAATATGTCGGCTGGGCCCCAATGCTTCTATTGGGAAACGATTTATCAGGCAAGACCTTGGGCGTTGTTGGTCTTGGCCGCATCGGTTCGCGTGTTGCTCACCACGCGGTAAGTGGGTTTGATATGAAGGTTTTATACAACGATGTGAACAGAAACGAGGAATTTGAGAAAGAATTTAACGCCATTTATCTGCCGCTTGATGATTTATTAAAACAATCGGATTTTATTTCTATTCACGTACCGCTTCTTGAAACCACGCGCCATTTGATTAATGCCGAAAAGTTAAAGCTTATGAAACCGGCCGCTTATCTTGTTAACACTTCTCGCGGTCCGGTTATTGACGAAGCGGCGTTAGCCATTGCGCTGGCTAATAAGACGATAAAAGGCGCGGCTTTAGATGTTTTTGAATTTGAACCGAAAATAACGCCGGAACTTCTGCTTCTTGATAATGTCATTTTAACGCCCCATATCGCTTCGGCGACCGAAGAAACCCGATCAAAAATGTCCGAACTGGCGGCGGCTAATATAATAGAAGCGCTTGAAGGCAGAAACCCGCTAAATCTTTTGAGTTGATTTAAATTAAACTTTATGTTAGTTTAAGGGGCATATTAAATTTTGATAAAAATGACGACTCTGGAATTAAAAAGTGAAAAAAGAAATATTTTGGGCAAAAAAGTCAAAACCTTAAGGGACAAGGGTCTTGTTCCGGCCGTTGTTTATGGGGGAAAAGATTCCGGCCTGTCGATAACGGTGAACGCAAAAGAGTTCAATAAAATTTTTAAAATGGCCGGTGAAACGACTTTAATAAAACTGTTTATTGATGATAAACCGAAAAATGTTTTAATTTATGACACGGCTCGCGATCCGATGACCAACGAAATAAAGCACGTTGATTTTTATGAAGTCAAAATGGACGAAAAAATTATAAAAAAAGTGCCGCTAAACTTTGTTGGTTCATCGCCGGCCGTAAACGAGCTCGGCGGTGTTTTGGTTAAGGCCATGCAGGAACTTGAAGTAAGGGCTCTGCCCGCGGATTTACCTCATGAAATTCAAGTTGATATTTCTAACCTTAAGACGTTTGACGATAATATTTTAATTCAGGACGTTAATTTGCCGAAAAATATTGAAGCGTTGGAAAATATTGAAACCTCGGTGGCATCAATTATCCCACCAAGGTCAGAAGCCGAACTTGAGGCCTTGTCCGGCGCGGTGGAAGAAAAAGTTGAGGAAATCAAGGTTGAAACCGAGGAAAAAGCCAAGGAAAGAGAAGAAGAAAAAATCAAAACAGAGGCATGAAAAAAATAATTTTTTTACTGATTCTTTTTTTGCCGGTTTTGGTTTTTGCCGATGAAAGGGACGATAAAATCAGGCAGCTCGAGGCCTCGATTGAACAATATAATCAGCAAATCCAAAAAAAACAATCGGAAGCTCAAAATTTGGCCAACCAGATTTCTATTTTTGAATTGCAGATAAAACAATCTCAGGCAGAAATTGACGCTACCAACCTGACTATAAAACAACTGGCATCGGCTATCGGCGGGAAAGAAGCCGGCATCGCCCAAAAAGAAAAAGAAATAAAAGAGCAGAATATCCTTTTGGCTCAATATTTAAGGCAAGTGGCGTATAGCGATGGCAGTTCCCTTTTGGGATTTTTGCTTAAAAACGACAAGTTCTCTGATTTTTTTAACGATTTTAATTCTTTAAATAATGTCCAAAGTAAAATACAGGAAACCCTGGAAACAATAAAAGAGCTTAAGGAAAAACTTATAAAAGAAAAGGAGGACTTGGAGGATGACAAGGCCGAACAGGAACAACTAAAGCGCATTCAAAACAAGCAAAAAGCCGTGCTCCAAGGGGCAAAAAAAGATAAACAAAAACTGCTTGAAGAGACGAAAGGCCAGGAAAAAATTTATCAGCAGTTAATCGCCAAAACGCGAGCCGATATAGAAGTTATTAAAAATCAGCCGTATAACTTAGCCATGGGATTCAAGATGACTTTTGAAGAAGCGTTGAGCCGCGCTCTTCCCGCTTCTCAACGCACCAGCGTTCGTTCAGCTTTTCTTATGGCAATTTTAAAAATTGAATCGGATTGGGGCGGTAATGTCGGCAAGGGAACGTGGCAGACCGATATGCATCCGCGGGATTTTAACGCTTTCAAAAAAATAACCGGCGCTTTAGGACTCAATCCTGATTCTACACCGGTTTCTAAAAAGCCTTACTACGGATGGGGCGGAGCCATGGGGCCGGCGCAATTTTTGCCGACGACCTGGCTTTTATACGAGGCGGCGATCGCCAATTTAACCGGCCACCGGCCGCCTTCGCCTTGGAATATTGAAGACGCTTTTACTGCTTCCGGAATTATGTTAGCCGAATCCGGCGCCGACAAACAAACCTACGCGGCCGAAAGCAAGGCGGCAAAAATCTATATCGCCGGCGGCCGCTGGAACCGCTCTTTAACCGCTCGGATTTACGCTAATAATGTTATGGCCGAAGCGGCCCGAATTCAGAAAAACATTGACATTTTGAATCAGAGTAAATAACCCCGCAGCTGCGGGGTTATTTTAAGTTTTGAGCGAGCGCTTCAACAATTGGTTCCAAGTTTCCATCCAAAATTTTTTCAACGTTATGCCAGGATTTTCCGATGCGATGGTCGGTGATTCTGTCCTGAGGAAAATTATAGGTTCTTATTTTTTCAGATCTTTCAGCCGATCCGATTTGGGCGCGTCTTTCTGCTGTGATTGCTCCCGTAACTCTTTCCCATTCTGCGGCGGCCAATTTGGCCCGCAGTATCATCAAGGCCTTTTCGCGGTTTTGCAATTGGGAACGCTGGGTCTGGCAAGACACAACAATGCCCGTAGGCAGGTGGGTGATTCTTACGGCGGTCTCTACCTTGTTTACGTTCTGGCCACCGGCTCCCGAGGAACGGTAAGTATCTATTCTTAAGTCCTTCGGTTCAATTTTGATTTCGGTTTCGGCGACAGGTTTAAGTATTGCCACCGAAATCGTTGAAGTGTGAACCCGGCCGCTTTTTTCCGTTTTGGGGATCCGCTGGACCCGGTGGACTCCCGATTCATATTTAAACAGATCATAAATATTAAAGCCTTTGGCGGAAATTTGAGATACTAAGGTTTTTATTCCGCCCGAGGTTGATTCTGAGGCGTCTAAAATTTCTGTTTTAAAACCTCTTTTTTCGGCAAAACGCCGATACATCCGCCACAACTGGGACGCAAAAAGACCGGCTTCTTCACCGCCGGCGCCGGCTCTGATTTCTAAAATTATTTTTTGATTTTCATTCACTTTCGTTTTTTAGTAGTTTTTTCAAGTCGTTTTTTAAATCTTTCAACCCGGCCGGCTGTGTCAATCAATTTTTCTTTTCCGGAATAAAATGGGTGGCATTTTGAGCAAATTTCAACATTAATTTCCGGTTTTGTGGAACCGACGCTAAAAGCATTACCGCACGAACATTTTACTTTGGCTTTGGGAAAATATTGGGGATGAATTTTATCTTTCATAAAAAATAAGATTAGCATTGCCGGGCGCTATTGTCAATTTAAATCAATTTTGCTATTATCGTGGAGTTATGGAAAAGCAAAACAACATAGCCTTGCCGGATTTGGAAGCCATGGCGTTAAATGGCGTGCATTTAGGCTCCTTAAGGTCTAACAGCAATCCGAAAATGAAGCCCTTTGTCTGGTCTAATAAAAACACATTTTTAATCATTGATTTGGAAAAATCAAAGGAAGGCCTGAAATCGGCGATTGATTTTCTCGTTGATGTTAAAAAGAAGGGTGGAACTATTTTATTTGTCGGAACCTTTATCGCCATAAAAGACATTGTTAAAAAAGTCGCCGAAGATCTTGATATGCCATATGTGACCGAAAGATGGCTCGGGGGAACACTTACTAATTTTCCAACCATCAGCCGGCAGATTAACTATTTGAAGGACTTGGAAAAGCAGAAGGCCTCCGGCGATTTTGGCAAATACACCAAATACGAGGTCCAAAAACTTGAGAAAAAAATGGAGAAATTGAAAAGAGAATTGGGCGGCCTTCTTAATTTGAATCGGATGCCGGACGCGCTCTGGGTAAGTTCCGGAAATTATGATAAAATTGCAGCTGTTGAAGCGTTTAAAAAATCTATTCCGGTCGCGGGCATTGTCAATACCAATTCAGACCCGGCGTTATATACCTATCCTGTTCCGGCAAACGACACCGCTTTAAATTCTGTCGGTTTTATTCTTAATCTGGTAAAAGAGGCCCTAATCAACATTAAGCCGGTTGCGGCGGAAGCGGAAATAGAAAAAAACACAAAAGATAATGGTAAAGATTGAAGATCTTAAAAAAATCAGGGAAATGACGGGCGCTTCAGTTGATGCCGTCCGTCAGGCTCTTGAGCGCGCCGAAGGGAGGATCGAGCAGGCCTTGTCGCTCTTAAAAGAACGGGGGGCAGTAGTTGCCGCCAAAAAAGCCGACCGAGAAACCGGAGAAGGAATTATTTCATCCTATATTCATTCTAATGGAAAAATCGGCGTATTGGTAAAATTAATGTGCGAAACCGATTTTGTGGCGCGTAACGAACAATTTAAGAAGCTGAGCTATGAGTTGGCAATGCATATTGCTGCCGCCGATCCCCAAAGCGTTGAAGAACTGCTTTACCAGGCATATATTCGCGACGAGGACACAACCGTTGAGGAGCTGATAAAAAACTATATTGCCAAAATGGGCGAAAATATTAAAATCGGCGAATTTTGCCGTTTTGAAATTCGCAAATAATTAGTAATTAGTAATATTATGTTTAATCTTATACCGATCTCAATATTAATAATGTCTTTGGGCGGAGTTTTGTATATAATCTCAAATCACCTGTCGGAACTCGAGGAAAATGACGAGGGAAGTTATTCCGGGTTCGGGCTTAGAATCAAATTAATTAATTGGATGAATCAATTACCCTTAGATGTTGTTAAAAACCAGTCCTTTTTCATAACGCAAAAGTTTCTTCATAGAACCCGGCTTTTGCTTCTTAAGGCGGATAACGGATTGATGAAAATAATAAAAAAGTTGGCCGAAAAGGAACAAAATAACGGAAACGGCAAAGAACAGCAAACCCCTAATTTTTGGGAGGATTTGTCAAATCAAAAGAAAGAGGAAATGCCCATTGCCGAACCGGAATTAAAAATTGAATTTGCTTCAAAAAAAGACGAGGCGATTGAAAAATTTTTTGATGTTAAACCCTCTAAGAAATCGTTAAGAAACAAAAATAATTCTAAATAACGCCAGCGTAGCTCAGTGGTAGAGCAACTCCATGGTAAGGAGTAGGTCGTCGGTTCAATCCCGACCGCTGGCTCAGGTTCTTTGTTTTGCGTCGGTACTCAAGCGGTCAACGAGGGCAGACTGTAAATCTGCTGGCTTCGGCCTACGGAGGTTCGAATCCTCCCCGACGCACTTGATTTAATTCGGTAATTATTGTAGAGTACAACTACTTTACTTTTTTGTACTTTTAGAGCGGGAGTCAAAAATGAATTTCAAACTGATTGGAAAAGTTATCTATGGCGGTTGTTCTGCCGAAGGATGTAAAGACATTAGAGAGGAAATTGAAAAAACGAGCGCCCGGGAAGCGGCTGAAGAAGCTAAAAGAATTCTTGAGGAAAAATATCCACCACCGTATGAGAGCCGTAAAGCAGAACTCGCGCTTGCTATAACCGTCTGTATATTTGAATCAGAACCTCCTCTTTATGAAAGCAGAGAAATTTCAACAATATATTTAAACATTTTATAAAATGTTTACCTCGGTTGTAACCGGGGTTTAAATTTGCGATTTAAGCCAAAATCCGGTATCATTTTACAGAGCCTAGGAGAACGCCGAGGTAGCTCAATGGCAGAGCAACGGTTTTGTAAACCGTAGGTTGGAGGTTCGACTCCTCTCCTCGGCTCTCTATTTTAGATTAATTTAAATTAATAAACATATGAAAGCGCAGGAAAAAGTGACAAAACTTCAATGCTCGGTTTGCAAGCGGGTTAATTATCATACGCAGAAAAACAAAAAAACGGTTGAGCGAAAGTTGGAGTTTAAAAAATATTGTAAGTGGTGTAGAAAGCACACAATTCATAAAGAAGCGAAGAAGTAGGGGGGCTTGGTTCAGTGGTAGAACGGCGGTCTCCAAAACCGCAAACGGGGGTTCGATTCCCTCAGCCCCTGCAAAAGTTGACAGGTAATTTTATTGAATTTATTATTACAATTATTTGCCGATTTTATACTCGAAAATCCATATCCGAAAGGAATTGTAAAAAAACCAAGCGATACGCTAATTCCGGAGATTACCGGCGCCGATAGAGATTTTCTCAAAGGTTTAGATATTAAAATCGATTAATTTTTTACCGCATGGTTTGCCAAGCGGTTTTTTAATTTGCAAAATTTGCTGAAATATGGTATAATAGACATATACCTAATTTTATGGGTAAACACTATAAATTTATTCTTATATTTGCCTTATTTTTTGCCTTGTGGATACCGGCCGCAAAAGCCGCAATTTTAACGCTTTCTACCGAAAAGGACTCTTTTAACGTGGGCGATCGGTTTGAAGCAAATATCAAAATAAACAGCGACGGCGCCAATGTTAACGCCGTTCAGGGCACGCTTGAATATCCCAAAGACATTTTAGAAATAATTTCAACCGACAAAACCGGCTCTTTTGTTGATTTTTGGTTGAGGGAGCCGGAATTCTCAAACGAAACCGGACGCCTGGTTTTTATGGGAGGTGCTTTCCGCGGTATTTCCGGAGAATCGCTTCAAGTTCTAAAAATAAATTTTAAAGTCAAAAGCGTCGGAAAAAACGATTTAAAAATTACTGACGCGGCCATAACGGCCAGCGATGATTTTGGCACTAATGTTTTATCGGGAGTAAGCGGCATTCAAATTGCCGCCCTTCCAAAACAGGAATCAGCCAAAACCGTGACGCTTTCTGAAACTCCAAAGATAATTGAAAAGTTGCCGGAAGTTCCAATAATCAGCGAATCGCAAAATGAAAACGCGTCTTTTACCGCCAATATTTTAAACCTAATCAAAAATCCAATTTTATTAGCGGCGGCTTTTGGTTTGGCAATGGGAACAACCCTCGGTTTTATTGTCGGCAGGAAAGTAATGATAAAGTGGGTTAAACATTAAAAGTAATCTTGCCAGTTGCCAGCGGCCTTTTTTTATTTTAAAATTGGCTTATTATGGCAAAGCGCAAAAAATTAAAAAAACCAACTTTAATATCCTCTAAAAAGCCACTTTTTGATTTGGAGGATCAAACTAAAAAGGCAATTTTAGCCATTTTGTTTTTTAGTTTTGCCATGATTATTTTTCTTAGCATCTGGCATAAAGCCGGCCCTTTTGGCGAAATTATTTTTAAAGGATTTAATTATCTGTTTGGCTGGGGATATTTTGTTTTGCCGGTGGTTTTTTTGATGATGGCTTTTGAATTTTTAAAGTCAAAAAGAAAGCATATCTATTTTGTGACGATTTTAGGCGCCGGCCTATTTTTTATTTCTATTTTGGGGATTTTGGAAATTTCTTCGGAAAATAATTATGCCGGTTTAGCCGGTTACGCGGTGGCAATTTCTTTAAACAAGATTTTTGGATTTTGGGCATCTTTGGTTTTTTTAATGTCGTTTATTTTTATTTCTCTTTTAATGACTTTAGACATTCCCTTAAGGATTGGCAAATACGAGGAAGATGAAGAAGACGAGGAAAATTACCAAGAAGAATCGATTGAACAACCGGTGGTTGTGAATCAAGCCATCGCGCCGACAAAAAAGGAAGAAAGATCGTCGTCTGTCGCCACCGCCTACGCCGAGGCTTCGGCGGGCAAAAAGGCTACGGAGAGTAAAGACGAAGAGGAATTTAAAATTCCTAAAATTGCTTTCGGGATCTATAATCCCCCGGTTGTTGATCTTTTGGAAAGAATAGAAAGCCGTCCGTTATCGGGCGATATTAAAGCCAATGCCAATATCATAAAAAGAACCCTCCAGCATTTCGGCATTGATGTTGAAATGAGCGAGGTAAATGTCGGGCCGACGGTGACCCAATACACCTTGCGGCCGGCCCAGGGGGTTAAACTTTCAAAAATCGTGACGCTGCATAATGATTTGGCGCTGGCTTTGGCGGCCCACCCTTTGAGGATTGAGGCGCCGATTCCCGGCAAAGCCCTGGTCGGCATTGAAGTGCCTAATAAGTCAATCGCCCTGGTGCGGCTGGGAAGCCTGCTAGACAGCGATAATTTTAAAAAACTGGGATTTTTAAATTTTGCTCTTGGCCGGGATGTCAGCGGCGCGCCGATATTTTCCGATCTTTCAAAAATGCCTCATTTGCTTATTGCCGGCGCTACCGGTAGCGGAAAGTCCGTTTGCATCCACAGTTTGATAACTTCGCTAATCTGGCGCAACGGCCCGTCTCAACTTAAATTTATTTTAATAGATCCTAAAAGAGTGGAACTGGCATATTATAGAGACCTGCCCCATCTTTTGACTCCGGTTGTAAGCGATGGCAAAAAATCAATCAACGCTTTAAGATGGGCGGTCGGCGAAATGGAGCGCCGCTACGAGACTCTTTCTGAATATAACGCCAGGGATATTGCCGGCTTTAACAGCCAGGTTTTGAAGAAAAAAGAAGAAAATTTATTTATGCCGTATCTGGTTATCATTATTGATGAATTGGCGGATTTGATGGCGTCCAATGGCAGGGAAGTTGAAGGCGCTATTATAAGATTAGCTCAGATGGCGAGGGCCGTCGGCATTCATCTGGTAGTTTCAACGCAGCGGCCCTCGGTTGAGGTCTTAACCGGCCTTATTAAGGCTAATATAACCTCAAGAGTGGCGCTTCAAGTTCCTTCCCAGGTTGATTCCCGGACAATTTTGGATATGTCCGGAGCTGAAAAACTTTTGGGCAATGGAGATATGCTTTATCTTTCGGGCGATTCCAGCAAACCGCGCCGGCTTCAAGGAGTTTATGTCTCTGAAAAAGAAATTAAAAGAGTGGTGGAATATATTGCCGAAAAAAATCTTACGGCCGCGGTTTCTGAATCCGAAATTGATAACCGTGACATTTCGGACGGCGATTTATCGGCTGGCATTGATTCGTTTAATGATGATTTTTCCGATGATGAATTGTTTGCATCGGCAAAAGAAGTGATTTTTGCGGCGAAAAAGGCCTCGGCCTCGCTCCTGCAGCGCCGATTAAGAGTCGGTTACGCGCGGGCGGCCCGGCTTTTAGACATTTTTGAAGAAAGGGGCTTAATTGGGCCCGGCGACGGCGCCAAACCCAGAGAAGTCTTTTTGGAAAAATTCAGTTTAAATGAAACTAATAATGAAGAATGAAAACAAAATTAAAAATATTGCCGAATTTTTGAAAGATAAAAGACGGGAAAAAAATTTGAGTTTGGAAAAATTAAGCGACCTCTCCAAAATTCAGGTTTATCATCTCGAGGCCTTGGAGGCCGGGCAATTTGAAAAACTTCCGCCGTCAATTTATCGGGCGGGCATTTTTAAGCGAATAGCGAAATTTCTTGACATAAGCGACGAGGAGATTGTGAAATTGTATAAAAATGAAAACCACTTAATTGTCGAGCCTTCTTATGCAAACGAAGCAATCTCGCCGAAAGAAAATCATTATTTTATTTTAACGCCTAAAAAATTAACAGTTTTTGTCGGAGGGCTGCTTTTGATTTTGTTTTCAGCTTATCTTTGGTATCAGTTGAACTTTTTAATAGGGCCGCCGAATTTAGTTGTTAATCCGAAAGAGGATTTCATCACAAAAGAGGAGTTTATTGCCATTAAAGGGCAAACCGATAATGGTATTGATTTGACAATAAATGGCGAAAACGTGTATGTTTCTTCTGACGGGAATTTTTCTAAAGACATTCAATTGGCCGCCGGTTTAAATATTATTGAAGTCAAGGCCGCTAACAATTTTGGCAAGATTACTAAAATAGTAAGACAAATTCTTAGAGAATATTAAAAATATGGCAAAACAAGCAAAAGAGTTAAAAATTGACACTAAAGCTAAGGCTCTAGATGAAACCGTAAAGGCCTTAAAAGAGCGTTTCGGCGACGGCTCAATAATGAAGCTCGGAGAAGTGGCTAAGGTTGATGTTGATGTTATTCCGACCGGGTCGCTGTCTTTAGATCTGGCTTTGGGCGTCGGCGGCGTGCCGAAAGGAAGAGTGATAGAAATATACGGTCCCGAATCCTCGGGTAAGACGACGCTGGCCTTGCATATTATCGCCGAGGCGCAAAAACGCGGCGGACTGGCGGCTTTTGTTGACGCCGAGCACGCTTTAGATCCGGAATACGCCAAAAAAATAGGCGTTCGGGTTAACGATTTATTGATTTCTCAGCCGGATAATGGCGAACAGGCGCTTGAAATTGTTGAGAGTTTGGTGCGCTCCAACGCCTGTGATGTGATTGTTGTTGATTCGGTGGCGGCTCTAACGCCGAGAGCCGAAATTGAAGGAGAAATGGGCGATCAGCACATGGGGCTTCAGGCCCGTTTAATGTCGCAGGCCTTAAGGAAATTAAATGCTATCGCGGCCAAAAGCAACACGGCGGTTATCTTTATAAATCAATTAAGGATGAAAATCGGGGTTTTCTTCGGCAATCCGGAAACTCAGCCGGGCGGCATGGCTTTGAAATTTTATTCATCGGTACGTTTGGATGTTCGCCGCAATGCCCAGATTAAAAAAGGAGACGACGTGGTCGGCAATCGGGTGACGGTAAAAGTCGTTAAAAATAAAGTGGCGGCGCCGTTTAAAATTGCCGAATTTGATATTATGTACAACGAAGGCATTTCAAAAGAAGGGGATATAATAAATTGCGGCCTGAAGTACGGCGTTCTTTCCAAGTCCGGCACTTGGGTTAACTATGAAAATCAAAAATTAGGGCAGGGAATTGAAGCGGCAAGGCAGTATCTTAGGGAGAATCAGGATTTAATAAAAAAATTACTGCCGGAAATCAAAAAACTGGCAAAAGAAAAATCGGAAACTATATAAAAAATTCCCCTGATAAAAAATTCCCCTGCGACTGCGGGGGAAATTTTTTATCTGTAAGTAAAGGGGAGGAGCGCCATAAAACGCGCGCGTTTTATGGCGTGGGCAAGCCGTCTTTGGTGCTTGGCGCAAAGATGGCTTCTTTTTCTTGGCATTATTTTTGCTTGGGCCGAAATAAAATGGCGCAATAAATCCGCTTCTTTATAATCAACGTCTTTTATATTCTGGCTGCAAAAATAACAAACTTTTTCGTTTTTATTATTCATAATTAAAATGGTATGTCCTCAACTTTTATTTCCTCGGTTTTATTGTCTGATGGCGCGTCATCCAATTGAACTTCCGGAAGAACTTCCCGCCCATCTTGTGGGCGAGGCTCGCCCCCATTTGGGGCGGCTGGCGACGATGATTGATTGCCCGCCGGGCGGGGCCCAAGCTGCATATTTTCGGTGACAATTTCAGTCCGATATTTTTTCTGCCCCTGCTGATCCTGCCAGCTTCTTGTCGTAAGCCGGCCTTCAATAAATACCAAGCGGCCCTTGGCAAGATATTGGCTCGCGATTTCCGCAAGCCGTCCCCAAACAACGACATTATGGAATTCGGTTTGAGTTTGTTTATTGCCAGCGGGATCGGTCCACATACGATTTGTGGCGACGCCGAAAGTCGCCACTTTTTGGGCGGTTGCCGTATGCCTTAATTCCGGGTCGCGGGTTAAATTTCCTAAAATAAACGCTTTATTTAAATTCATATTTTTTATCCGTTAAGAATATTTTCTAATTTTTGGTCAAAACTTGGCGCAGTCGCTTCCGGAGTTTTTTCAGCCGGGGCTTTAGGTGGCGCCGACGTAACGGGCTTCGGCTTTTTTAAAGGTTTGTTTAATATTAAAAATCTTAAGACTTTTTTGTAAAGCGCGAAAGCTTTTTTCAGTTTCTCAAGACCGTCATTGTTGATAGTAAAATAAGCAGTGCCGAAATACGCCTGATCTTGTTTTTTTATCGGGTAAGAAAGTTGCCTTTTTATCGGGAGATTGGCTTCGGTGATATTGCCTCCATTTTCAGCAATAAAATTCTTTAATTCTGAAACTTCGGCTTCCATCTTATCCTCCGAAATTTCAGCGGTTAAAAGATAAGCCATCTCATATTCTTTTTTGTTTTCCGCTTCATTCATTGGCAGTAATTTAACACAGGACAATAAAAATTGTCAATAAAAAACCGCTGGGCAGACCATACGGTTAAAAATTGTGATTTTATTTTTAAATCTAAATTATAACTCTAAAACCTCTGTAACAGATAATATTATTTCTACTTTTTCACCTTGTTTTATAAAAGATACTTCTTTAATGTTTCCCAAAGGAAGAAACCGCGATGGCAACGCCAAACCTCCGATTGGAGCCAGCCCCAAACCCTTTTGTTCGCGATCATATTTATAAACATAATATCTTTCTTTCTCATATAAGGAGTTTTCCTTGTTTTCTGGCCACCTAACCATTATTGTCGTTCCATCAAGTAAAACGTCCGCCAAAATTTTAAACACCCGCGGTATCTTAAACTCATTCAGTATTTGAGAAACAATCCTTGTTTTTGAATCATAATCAACCAGATTATCTCTAGCAGCCGAGTGAACGACATTGATAGGCTCAACGCCAAATCCTAATCCGTGATCCCATAGTTTTCTCTCAACTACGTTAAAAGGTAATGAACCGCCATTTTCTTTAAGCGTTTCAAGTAATACTTCTCTCGCCATCTTTTTCATTTTTTCTCCCTTTGTTAAACAACAAAAGCCATTTAACTAATGTGTCTCATATTGTCGCTATAAAAGTTGTTTTTGTCAAATCATTTGTATAATAAATACGCTATAGCAAAATCATTATACAAAATACAAATCGAATTAAAATTTTTCTATATCTTAAACTCAATTACGTCGCCGTCGGAAACGACACATTCTTTTAATAACTAAGTCGAGCACCAGCTTCACATCTTTGGCGTTGATATGGATAAGATAATTTTAGACAGTCTTCATTTGTTTTTATAGCCCCAGTATCAAATAAGCAGATGTCTCTTTCCAAATCATCCGTTATATGTTTGTCATAACATAATGATGAATTATGTGTATTTCTGGCAACATTTCTTATACAAGCACTGATAAAGTAATTCTTGTTACCCATGCCAGGGGCATCTACCACATTTTCACATAGGGCAACATCTTTTTCTTTTTCGGCTATAGCCATGTTACACATATTGAGTGCCCAATTATTATCTCTAATTTGACCGCATTTATTTATAGCCTCTGAAACAGAATATTTTCCTCCTCTTATATCATCAACAATTTCAAATTGCTTATATGTTCTATATCTCCCCGTTATATATTTAGGAGCAATAAAACTTGCAGTGACTAACTCCAAAATAAGTATGAGTATAAGAATAAAAACTGAAGATTTTTTGTAGCGGAAACGTTCTACTAAAAATAATGGTATAAAAATTATAAATATACCGGCAAGTCCAAAAAGAATACCCAACGCTTCTGAACCACGTGTAAAGCCAAGAATTATAAAAAAGAATACAATAAGCCCCCCTAAACCAATAATTAATTTTTTAAAAGGTTTTTCAAAAGTTATTACAGGGAAGGCAATAATTCCAATAGTAATAAAGCTCCATATGCTTATACCAAAACCCCACCAATTATAACTTGCCCCCATAAAACCAAAGCCCAGAAAAACCGTAACAACAGCAGTTAAAAACCATAATGCATAAAAAATTGGTTTCTCTTTAATTTTTTGCATAGATATTTTAGTAGTTGTTAAAATAATTTAACAAAAAATGAATAAATTTGATAAGGAAAAGTCTCCTAGATCTTAAACTCAATTACGTCACCGTCGGAAACGACGTAATCTTTGCCTTCAATCCGCAAAAGGCCCTTTTCGCGAGCCGAAGACCATGAGCCGCACTCTAAAAGTTTCTGCCAATTTATTACTTCGGCGCGGATGAATTTTTCTTCAAAATCGGTGTGGATTGCCGAACCGGCTTGGGGTGCCGTCCATCCGGCTTTTATCGTCCAGCCGCGCGTCTCATCTTCGCCGGTGGTAAAATAAGTAATAAGATTCAAAAGTTCATATGCCGATTTTATTAAATCATTTATATGCGATTCATTTTTGAACTCTTTCGCATCTTCTTCGCTTATATCGGAAAGCTCGGATTCAAACGCCAAATTAAGAGCCAAGCTTATGGTCTTATGGTTCAGGCTGGCAATAAAACGGTGGTCGGCCTCACCCTTGATATTAAAAACAAATAAAAACAGCTTTAACGTTAAAAGATTAAGGTTTTTTATCATGTTAAGTTCTTCATATTGCAAATTGGCTTTTATCGCCAAATCGCCGGCTTCAAGAACCAATTTGATTTTTTCTAAAATCATTTTTTGTTCCTGAGCGTATTTTTTACCGTTTTTTAAATCTTTTTCGTTTTTTAACAGGTGTTTATTCACCGTTTGAAGGTCAGCCATGGCCAGTTCAAGCTGGACGGTTTCAATGTCGCGCTGGGGGCTGATATTTCCTTCGACGTGGATAATATCCGGGTCTTCAAAAGCGCGCACAACTTCAATAATAGCATCAACTTCGCGGATGTGAGAAAGAAACTGATTGCCGAGTCCTGCACCTTCATGGGCGCCTTTGACCAGGCCGGCGATGTCAACAAATTCAATTGCCGCCGGAATTATTTTTTTTGATTTTGACATTTCGACAAGCCGATAAAGCCGTTCATCGGGAACTTTAACCACGCCGATATTGGGGTCGATGGTGGCGAAAGGAAAATTTGCGATATTCACTTTTTCTCGGGTCAGCGCTTTAAAAAGCGTTGACTTGCCGACATTGGGAAGTCCAACGATGCCGATTTTGAGAGACATAATTAGTAATTATACGTTATAATATAAACATGAACTCGGTCAATCCTAAAATTTTTAGAGCTTATGATATTCGGGGAATTTATCCCGATGAATTGAACGAATCCGCGGCTTATAAAATTGGCCAGGCCTTTACCCTGTATTTAAAGAAGAATGAATCTGAAAAGACCGAAAATATTATTGTAGGCCAAGATTACAGGCTTTCTTCCCCAATTTTGGCGCGTTCTTTGATGGAAGGAATAATAAAAGAAGGGGGCAACATTTTAGACATCGGCCAAGTTTCTGTCGATGCGGTTTATTTCGCGTCGTCTCATCTTCATTTTCCCGCCATTATGATTACCGCTTCGCATAATTCCAAAGAATGGAATGGTTTTAAATTAATGAAAAAAGATACCAACCTGTTGGCGATGGATTCCGGATTGGAAGAAATAAAAAATATAATTACTCAAAACAGATGGCCGAAAGAAGGAAAAACTGGAGAAATTAAAAAACAATCTATTGATAGTGAATTTCTTGAATATGCCGCTGGATTTACCGATCCCGAATATTTAAAGCCGATGCGAATAGTAATTGACGCGAGCTCCGGCGCTGCGGGGCCAATACTTGAAAAGATCCTGAAGAAATTACCGATTGAATATAAAGCGCTTAATTTTAAACCTGATGGCAATTTTCCTTCACACGATCCGGATCCGACAAAAGAAACAAATTTAGAGAGTTTAATAACTGAAGTTAAAACTGGGCATTATCATTTTGGCTGCGCTTTTGACGGGGATGGCGACCGGATTATTTTTATAGATGAAAGCGGCGATCCCATCAGTTCGTCTATCATCGGCGCCATAATGGCCAAATACTTTCTTAAACAAAACCAAAAAGCTAAAATTGTTTACGGAGCGACAGTGGGTAAAATTGTTTTTGACACTATAAATGCTTATGAGGGGGTGCCGATTCGAGAACGCGTTGGCCACACTTTTATCCAAAGGCGCCTTAGAAAAGAAAATGGGATTTTTGGCATTGAGACGTCGGGCCATTATTATTTTGATGACAATTTTTATTCTGATTCTGCCTTAATAAGTTTTTTAACGATGCTAAACGTATTAAGTTCATATAATAAACGGCTTTCGATTTTGGCATCGGAGTTTAACAAATATGTTGCCATTCCCGAAACGAATTTTAAGGTTGAAAATCCGGAGGAATTTATAAAAAAAATAGCCCAGAATTTTGAGGGCTATGAAATCGATTGGCTTGACGGCTTAACCGTCAAAACCGATAATTTTTGGCTGAATTTAAGGCTATCAAACACCGAACCCTTAGTCCGTCTAAATATTGAAGCAAAAGACGAACTGGTTTTAGAACGGGTGAAAAATGATTTTTTGGCATTGATGGAAAAAATTAAGAAATAATCAGACGCGGCAAGCCATTAAAGTTCCTATCAATTTTTATAAGACCGCAATTTTGAAAATAAATGGCCGCGAAAAATTCGTTTGTGTCTAAGCCTAAAAGAGTGGCAGCTATGACGGCATTCATGTTTCCGTGGCCGATAACAAGGATGTTTTGATTCCGGGTTGATATTTCCGACAGTAGATATTTTGCGGCCGATTTTCCGCGGTTAACGATTTGTTTGAAACTTTCGCCGTCGGGGAAGGATAAACGGCGCTTGGCAAAAGGCGCCGATGTGCCCCACCAGGCATTAAATAGGTCTGATAATGTCTTTTCTATGATCGCGTAAAACAGTCCGTCAAGCGAGCCGCAGTTTATTTCCAGAAAATCGGGATTGATGACATCCGCGACGTGAGGAGGAGCGATAATGTCCATAATCAAATTGGCGGTTTCCAATGTTCTCTTTGTCGGGCTTACAACCATTAGACCAATATTTTGATCTTTTAATCGTTTGCCGAGTTTTTTCGCCTGCGTGCGGCCCGTTTTATTAAGTGGTTCATCAATTGTCTGGCTTTGTAAATAACAAAGACGATCAGCTTCCGTTTCTCCGTGCCGAGCAAAAAAGATATATGGCGGCATTTTTACCTCCCGATTGTTAAGAAACCAAAACCGCCTATCAAATGATAGGCAGTTTATAACACACTCTATAATATTTCACAAATTAAATTATCAACCCGATTTTTTGTTTGACTTCTTTCAATGTTTTTTCGGCGATTGCCAACGCTTTTTCGGCGCCTTCCGCTAAAACTTTTTTAACATAATCTGGATTTTTGGAAAATTCAATATGTTTTTTGCGGTAATCGGCGAAATAATCCGCGATTAATTCCGCGAGCCGCGGTTTTAATCCGGCATATCTTAACTTTCCGGCTTCATGGTCTTTTTTATAACTTAAATATTCAGTTTTTTCTTCTTTTGTTTGGGTGAAGGCATTAAAAATCGAAAGCAGATTATCGCCGCCATCTCTTTTGTCTTTGCCGCCGGCATCGCTTACCGCAATTTTAATTTTTTCTCTGATAATTTCAGGCGAGTCGGAGAGGGCGATGTAAGATTTCTCTCCGCCGGATTTAGACATTTTTTTTAACGGGTCGGTTAAACTCATAATTCTCGGGGTTTCGGTAAGTATTGATTTTGGTTCGGGAAATATTTTACCAAATTTTTCATTGAATCTTCTGGCAATGTCACGGGTTAGCTCAAGATGTTGAAGTTGGTCTTCACCAACTGGCACAGCTTCTGCCTTATAAATCAATATATCGGCAGCCATAAGCGCTGGATAATCAAAAAGTCCAACATTCACGTTTTGCTTCTGAACTAATGCTTTGTCTTTGTATTGGGTCATCCGTTCAAGTTCCGACATTCTAACAATTGTATTGAATATCCAGCCAAGATTAGCATGTTCATTAATTCGAGATTGTTGGAATAAAACTGACTTTTTAGGGCCTAATCCCAAGGCAAGTAAATCTAAGGCCATATCAAAAATCTCTTTTGATTTTTGTTTTGGGTCGTAATCTTCGGTTATCGAGTGATAGTCGGCAATAAAAAACCAGCATTCATTTTTAGGATCTTCCTGAAGTTTGACCCAGTTTTTAATTGACCCTAAGTAGTTTCCTATATGTAATTTGCCCGAAGGTTTGGCGCCAGAAATTATTCTCATATTTTTAAATCTCCACGATAACCGGCAGAATCATCGGCCGGCGCTTGGTTTTAGTGTACAAGAATTGTCCGATTTTGTCCCGCAGATTATTTCTAATGTATACCCAGTTGATTTCTGCTCCGGGAGTGGCACTTCGCACAATAGTTTCTTTTATTTTTTTGCGCGTTTGTCTTAAAAGTTCTTGCGATTCTTTCATATAGATAAAACCGCGAGAAATGACATCCGGCTCGCCCTTCACTTTTCCGGTTCGGCTGTCCACCACGGCGATAATCACAAACATGCCATCGGCCGACATTAGCTGGCGGTCGCGAAGTACGACGTTTGAAATGTCGCCCACGCCCAAGCCGTCAACAAAAACATACTCAATTGGAATTTTTTCCTTTAACACTCTTAAAGTCTGTTCGTCTATTTCCGCAACGCTGCCATTATCAAGAATAAAAATATTTTCTGCGGAAAAACCAATCGATTTAGCCACTTTAGCCGCTTCTCGCAATAGATAGTGATTAGCATAAGCCGGCAGGAGATAGCGGGGCTTTACCTGGTTTATCAGAAGTTTAATATCCTCAATAAACGCGTGGCCGCCGCTATGTACGTCCATAATTTCTTTATGAATCACATCGGCGCCTTGGCGGTACAGCGAATCTTTAAGGCGTTGGATGGTGCGTTCATTGCCCGGAATGACAGAAGAATCAAAAATAATTGTATCGGATTTTTCAACTTTTACCCATTTATGTTCGCCGTTGGCGATGCGCATCAGCGCTGCCCGATCCTCACCCTGCGCGCCGGTGCCGATAATAATAACTTTTTGCGGGGGATAATCGTGAATATTTTTAATATCAATAAGGGTGGACGGCTTAAATTTTAGATAGCCGATCTGTTTGGCAATTTCCATGTTAAGTTTCATTGAATAGCCGTCAAGCGCCACTTTTTTCCCGAGTTCTTCGGCAACATTAATAAGTTGCCCCACTCTTTCGATCATGGATGAAAAGGTAGCCACAATGACGCGGCCCGGAGCTTTGACAATGATATTACGTATATTTTTAAAAACTTCCCGTTCCGAAAGTTGCGATCCTTCTTTTGTGGATCCCAAACTTTCCATCATGAGAATGGAAGGCGCGGCTTTAGTATTCCATTTGGCAAGATGGGAAAAATCGGTTTTGGGGCCGCTTATTGGATCAAGATTATATCAGCGTTTTTTTAAAAGCATCAACGTAAGCTTACTTGCGTAAACCACTGGCCAGCCGAGGCGCGGTAAAAGATGGGGAGCGGCGCCTATATGGTCAAGATGGCCGTGGCTTAAAATCACGCCTTTTATTTTTTTCTCTTTTCCGGCAAGATAACGAATATCCGGAATAATATAATCAATTCCGGGCATGTCTTCTTCCGGAAATTGGAGCCCCATATCAAGAATTATAATGTCATCTTCGTACTCAAAAACGGTCATGTTGCGGCCAACTTCTTCTTGCCCTCCAAGAGGGATTATCCTTAGTTTCTCTTTAGAAACTTTAGAAGATTGAGCACTTGTCTCTATTTTGCGCCTTACTTCCGGCGCCGATATTTTTATTTTCATCATATTTTTATTTATTTGTGTGGGCGGGGGGAGAGTCGAACTCCCATGACCTTGCGGTCACAGCGCCCTGAACGCTGCGCGTCTACCAATTTCGCCACTCGCCCTTAAATTCTTCAGGATGATTCAAAAATTTTAATTTATCAAGAGTATTAACTAAGCTATACAACGGCAGGTTTTTAAAAATGCCAAATTCAGAATATTCTCTTGTTCTTATTTTTTTTATTTCCGGAAAAGAATCATAATTCGGATTTTTAATAATATCAATTAAATCATTATTTTTTAGAAAATAATATGAAGCGCCGTGAAGATTTTTATAAGGTTCATAATCATATTCGGCTTTTTCACTTATCCAATTTGCCATAAGCAAGGGTTCATTAAAAACATTGATTGTATTGTGGCCGAAGCCGGGCGGAATAATAAATTTTTCGCCCGGCCCGGCTTCAACCAGGAAAACCGCCGATTCCGATTGAATCAGAAAATATGCCTGTCCCAGCAAAACTTCATAGGCCTCGGGATATGGCAAGTGATAATGGCCGGCGGTTTTTACAAACTCGTCGCCAATTTTTCCCGGCGGGATTAATGTTAAATCATATCGCAAGCCAACGGCTTTTATTTTTTTATCATCTTGTTTCAAATGGGCACGGCGCCAGACGCGATAGACAGGGTCGGGTCCCTTTGCCGCATTGGGATTTTTTGTCCCTTCGGGACATTTCCCGTAGGGAGAAAGATAAGGCCGCATTTCTTCCAAACTTCTTTCCGATTTTTTAATAAACTGGAAATCTCCGCGAAATTCTAAATCCATTTTCTTTTCATCGAAAAATATCGGAAGGTCGGACATTTTTTGTAAATCTAACACGGAAATTTTATTTAAGAATTCTTTCCGTTTCAATATACCATTCATTAATTTTTGAAAAACGGTTTGATGGCAGCGTTATTTTTTTAAGATCAATATTTTTTACCGTTTTTTTAACGGCATAAATATAATTCGGGGAATAAAGGAAAACGGCCGGCGCGTCATTTAACACTAATTTTTGGAATTCCTCAAGCTTTTTGGCTCTTTTGACGACGTCGGTTATTTGACGGGTTTCTTCCAAAATCTTATTAACCTTTCTATTGTTGTAAAGTGAAAGGTTTAATCCCGGATCTTTAATGGCCGCGCCATGCCAGAATACGTAAGGATCAACCGAACTGGTGAAAGATTCACCGACTAAAACCGCTTCGTAATTTTTGGTTCTTATGTAATTCTGCTGAAGTTCGCCGAGCGAAACGATTTTTAAGTTGCTGTCAACCCCGATATTTTTAAGATTGTCCTGAATTAAAACGGCGGTTAATTGAATTGATTTTGGAGTGATAATTTCAATTTTTAAAAGCGTTTCTTCTTTGTCTTTTCCCAATTTTTTAGCAAAAATTCCTTCCGTATTTTTTTTCCAGCCGTTTTTTTCTAAAATTTCTACTGCCTTTTCCGGATTATAACCATAACCGGAGATATCCGGGCTTGAACCGGGCATTCCCGGCGGAATCGGCCCAATGGCTATTTTACCTTCGCCGTTTAATATCTTGTTTAAGAGTTCGTCGCGATTGATGGCGTAGTTTACAGCCAATCTGACATTGCGATCTTTTAGTATCTTGTCATCGGTGTTTAAAAAAACCGCATAAACTCTTTGAGAGGGCAAGGAGAAAACCGACGCGCTGGATAACCCCCGTAATTGATTTTTATTCTGGGCGGTTTGCAAAAACAAGCCGTCAATCTCTTTTCTGTTATAAGCCGAAACCGCTTCCTCTTCAGATGAATAAAATTTAAATATAATATTTTCTATTAGGGGGGCGTAGCCGTGATATTTGCCGTTAGCCGAAAGATTAACCGAAATAATTCTACCCAAAGAATCCTTTTGCAGCTTGATAAAACGATAGGGGCCGGTTCCGATGGGCTTAAGATTGAAATCGGTTAATGGAAAATTTTGCGGCAATACTTTACTCCAAACATGTTCAGGCAAAATTCCGAGCAGGGCCAAATTTCCCGCAAACGCGCCATATGGGCTTTTTAAAGTTATGATAACCGTGTCTTTATCCGGAGCTTCAGCCTTTATGCCCTGCCAGCCGGCTCTTAGGGGGCTATTGTATTCCGGGTTTTGGACGGCATTGATTGTAAAAACAATGTCGGTGGCGCCGAATGGCTCTCCGTCATGCCAGAAGACACCCCCTTTTAATTTGATGATATACGTTTTACCATCTTTTGACACTTGATACCCCGAAGCAAGATCGGGTATTAGTTCTCCGCTTTCGTTATATTTAAGGAGCGAAGAAAAAATTAATCCGGAAAGATCCCTGTCGGCATCGTTGGTTGCCAAAACAGGATTAAGATTGTGCGGCGATTCGGAAAGGGCTTCAACATAGGTTCCCCCGGCAATAGGCGACTCTTTGGTTTGGCTGATATATAAATTATTAATCAGGAAAGACAGGGAAAAAAGGATTAAAACGGCAAAAAAAGAAAACCAGATTTTTTCTTTTTGGCCAAGATGCTTCCAAATTCTCGGAAGATTTTTTATTCTCAAGAATTTAAGCGTATTTAAATTTAGAGGATTTTTCAAAATAAATCAAAGTAAAAATGAAACAAAACTTAAAGCCACGAACAGTATCGCCAAAACGATTGTGGCCCAAAAAATAATTTTTTCAATGCCACGACGTGTGTGATAAAATGTTGATTCGCCGCCAAAAACCGAAGAAAGGCCCGAGCCGCGCGCCTGGAGAAGAATTGCTCCTATTAAAAGCGAGGAAATAATTATTTGAATTATTGGTAAAAATTCAGCCATATGTTTTTAATTTTCTTTTTGGGTTGCCGACGAAACGACAAAATTAAAAGCGCTTATGATTACTGCCGTCCAAAAGTAGGCGTTAAGTCCGGTAATGGAGAATTCCGGAGCGAAGCGAATGACCAGCCAAATCAGAAATATGTTGATTATCAGGGTAAACAGGCCCAATGTGATAAGTATAAAGGGGCTGAGAACTAATTTCAATATCGGCTTAATAAAAGCATTCACCAAGGCCAGCATTAAAGCGATTTTTATCAAACTTAAGAATTCGTATTGGAAAATAACTCCGGGAACCAGCCATTCCGACGCAAGAATCGCCAATGCGTTGGCTACAATATGGAGGATAAAACGAGTAATCATAATGATAACAATAATACAATATTTTGACAAGTTTATACAATGGGTATTAAATTTATTTAAAGATCTTTTTAAATTTTATTTGTAAGGAGGTGTTGCTATGTCTTGGAATAAAAAGAATAGCGATAATGAATTTCAGAAAGAAGGTAGCGATTCTTATATCAGTTGTAATCCACAAGAAAGAAAAATATATATACGCGGTGATATTAATTCCCATGCTTCTAATTACTTTGCTATTGGATTTGATAAAATGCGATCCCAAAAAACTCTCACCGTGATTGATATAAGTTCGCCGGGCGGCAATTCGATTCCTGGGTTAGATATTTATAATAAAATACGCACTTCCGTTTGTCCGGTTATTACTATGACTTTTGGAACAGTGTGCTCGGCAGCATTCTTGATATTTCTTGGTGGCGATAAACGCATTATCTCTAGAGAGGCCATGATTAGATTTCATTGGCCTATCGGAGAAAGAAATCATGAAGAAATTAATCTTGACTCAACCGAAACCGATCGAGATTATTATAAGAAGCTTTTTGAGCACTATTGTAATATTATTGCCAATCGCACAGGTTTAACGCTTAGGGATATTAGAAAATACATGCGTTATTCAAGAATGTTTGATGGCAAACAAGCGCTCAAAATGGGCATTGCTACAGCGATTTTTGAGGATAAATTTCCCAATAAAAATAAAAAAGGGCGTAAATAGCCCTTTTTAAATTTCTTGACAATATAAAAATTTTAGGCAATAATCTTAATAATAAATTATATTATGGTAAAAAATATTTCTATTAAACCCTTGGGTGATAGAGCGGTGGTTTTGCCCCTTAAAGAGGCTGAAAAAACCAAATCGGGGATTATTTTGCCCGAGACCGTCGATAAGGAAAAACCGGCCCAGGGCCGAGTGACGGCTATCGGCGCCGGTGAAAAAATCAAAAAATCCGGGCTTAAAAAAGGCGATGAAGTTGTTTTTGAAAAATACGCTGGCACCGAATTTAAAATCGGAGGCGTAGAGTATAAAATTTTAAAAGAGGAAGAAATTCTCGCGATTTTAGAATAAAAATATGGCGAAACAAATTATTTCAGGAAAAAAAGCCAGAGAAGCGGTCAAAAGAGGGGTTGACCAACTGGCCGATGCCGTAAAAATCACCCTGGGTCCTCGCGGCCGCAATGTCATTTTAGATAAAGGGTTCGGAGCGCCGACAATTACCAACGATGGCGTAACGATTGCCAAAGATATTGAACTTAAAGACAAATTTGAAAATATCGGTGCCGAACTGGTTAAGGAAGCGGCTTCAAAGACCAATGACGTTGCCGGCGATGGCACGACCACGGCCGTCGTTCTGGCGCAGGCGATGATTGCCGAAGGTATTAATTTGATAAATTCGGGTGCTAATCCGATGATTTTAAAACGCGGGATGGATAAAGCGGTCCTGAAGGTCTCCGAAATTTTAAAGAAAAATTCCAAACCGGTAACTAAAGAAAAAATAAAAGACGTGGCGGTGATTTCCGCCAATGACGAGGAAATGGGTTCGCTTATCGCCGAAGTGATTAACAAGGTGGGCAAAGAGGGAGTGGTGACGGTTGAAGAAGCGCAAACGCTCGGCGTTAATTATGAGTTGGTTGAGGGTTTGCAATTCGACAAGGGATATGTCAGCGCTTATATGATAACTGATTCCGAAAGAATGGAAGCGGTTTTGGAAAAGCCTTATATTTTAATTACTGATAAAAAAATATCCTCTCTTAGCGAGATAATGCCGCTCCTCGAAAAATTAGTGAAATCGGGCAATAAAAATCTTGTGATTATTGCCGATGAAGTTGATGGCGAAGCATTGGCAACGCTGGTGGTTAATAAACTCCGGGGAATTTTTAATGTTTTGGCGGTGAAAGCCCCGGGCTTCGGCGACAGGCGCAAAGAATTATTGGAGGATATTGCCGTTGCCACAAATGGCGAGGTTATTTCCGAAGATAAGGGCATGAAACTTGAAAATGTTGAGCTCAATGTTTTGGGAGAAGCTAAAAGAGTGGTTGCCAATAAAGATAACACCACGATTGTCGGCAGCGCCGGTAAGAAAATTGAAATTGAAAAAAGAATTAACCAAATTAAAGTTCAGCTTGAAAAAACCGATTCAGAATTTGACAGAGAAAAATTACAAGAAAGATTAGCCAAGCTTTCCGGCGGCGTGGCGGTTATTAAAGTCGGCGCGGCCACGGAAGTGGAAATGAAAGAAAAAAAATTTCGAATTGAAGACGCAGTTTCGGCTACTAAAGCCGCGATTGAAGAGGGGATTGTTTCCGGCGGCGGAGTGGCGCTTTTTGAAGCGGCAAAAGAAATTAAGGCCTCAAAGCTTGCCGGAACCGCCGAATTCGGCGATGAAGCCAAAGGCGTCAATTTAATTGTCAGCGCTCTTGAATCGCCGATGCGGGTCATTGCTAAAAATGCCAATAAAGACGGCAATGAAGTTATTGAAGAAATAAGCAAGAGAGAAAAAGGATTTGGCTATAATGCCGTTACCGGAGAATACGCCGATATGATTAAAGATGGCGTGATAGACCCTTTGAAAGTTACCAGGAGCGCTTTGCAGAATGCCGCCTCAATTGCTTCAATGCTTTTAACCAGTGAGTTTTTAGTCGCCGATCTTCCTGAAAAAAATAATCCGCCAGCTGGCGGACCGCCGATGGGCGATATGGGGATGTAAAAATCAAGATCTTTTATTTTAATAAAAAGGCGGAGGGCAAAAATGACCGGAATAAAAGAAAGGCGGGTTACTGCAGAGTACGAAGGGCGTCTTAATTATATTGTTGATGCATGTGCCAATGCCGAGTCCGGTCGATCGGGACATTTTGAGGGTTTTCAGCCGGGTCCGGGTAAAAAACTTTTTGATTATTTAGATTACGAAGCGATGGCAAAATACTCCGGCGCGGTTAAAGGACCTGCATTGACAATCGGGGAGATTAGCGAAGCCATTATAAATGCAATTAATGAAAAAGCGGCTGATCGCAAAAAACCCGGTATTCACCCGGGCAAGAAGCTTGTTACCACTAATCATATTCTTTTTCAGTTTTATTTAATAAAGCGCGCCTTGAGTGCCACGACGAAATAAGACCAAATAGGTCTTTTTCTTTTGAATTTGACTTAAAATTTTTTTTATTATATTCTCATTATCATGTTAATCATCCGTTTGCAAAAAGTAGGCAAAAAACACACCACGACTTTTAGAGTGGTGCTGACGCAAAAAACCGCCGCCGCGAAGCGGAAGTATTTAGAATTACTCGGCAATATTAATCGAAAAACAAAACAAGTTTCTTTAAATAAAGACAGAATTTTATATTGGATTTCCAAAGGCGCCCAGCCGTCGGAAACCATGCATAATTTACTTATTTCCCAAGGCGTAATTACCGGCGAAAAGATTCCGGTTCATAAGGTTTCTAAAAAAGCTCCAGAAGCGCAAGAGACTAAAGTACCTGCAGCATAAAAAATAAAAACAAAACAGTCGTCGTTTGACGGCGTTTTTGTTTTGTAATAGTATAAAAAATACTAAGTTTTTGTTCCTTTTCACAAGGAGGTCATAATGGCGGAAAAAGTACAGGTTGTCGTCGTTAAAATAAGTGTTGAAGATTTGAGGGCACTGCAAGCTCTTTCAATTATTGATGAACGGTCGGTAGGTGACCTTATCAGAGAAGCAATTAAAAAATATGTAGAGAGTAGACGTAACGCCCCAGGTTTAGACTCACAAATT